>PVMS01035360.1_pt1 | contig 17142 bp, 11 predicted proteins | sample 1853461 | NCBI WGS metagenome assembly PVMS01 (sample SAMN08582032, study PRJNA380276) | Marine sediment metagenome, whole genome shotgun sequencing project. | isolation source: ocean sediment barecode stripped | collected 2017 | reverse complement strand
TTAAGTATAAATGCTTCAGTCTAAGGTCTCGTTGAAAACACGTTCTGTCGCGCCATCACGCTCGGGCCAGCCGAGGATACTGCGTGTCACCCAGAGATAGACGGGTTTGTACCCACGCATCCACAGTTTGGCGGCTAGCGAGGGGCTGGCAAGTATACGGTGTTGGCGTGCGGTGAGGTATTCGGGACAGTAACAGCGTTTGTGTTTCAGCAGGTGACGCAGATCCTCGCGTGCGAGCAAGCGAAACAGGAAGCCCCGATGTGGCGCATGCAGCGCCAGCTGAAAGTCTATAAAACCAGGTTGACCGCTTTCCAGCACCAGGCAATTGGCCTCTTTGGCCAGATCGTTGTGCGCGATATTACGGCTATGTATTCGCCGCAGCAGTCGCAAGGCTTCCCTGAAATACGTCGGGTTTACGGGCGGTGCTTCATGCAACGGCTTACCAGCGAGACATTCGCGCAGCAGTTGACGGCCATTCCAGTCTATTAACCTCGGTATGCCGGGTAGACCATTGAGTACGATCAGTGCACGGGCTTCGCGTCTGGCGAGATGGCGTGCAAGGGCTCCGGCCCACCGGCGTGCCCGGTCCGTGTTGCGGAGAATTTTTCGTTGGTCGGCAGTTATTTCGATAGTGCCAAACGGGCCAGCTTTCAGCGTTCTGCTGGAAATACTGGAAAGTATGCTCATCAGATCTAAAGTTTCCGTGCTCAATGCGCAAATAATACGTGCCCGGCGGGCGAGGGCGCTAACATTCGTTTCATTGCGCTGCAATATAATTTAATATTCTTTAAGCTGTGTCCCCCTGCTAATAACCGCATGTTATGACTATTTACGCATGGCAGCATAGGCGGGCGCTATGGTTCAAGGGTTAGTCTCCTTGTAACTTTTGTACAGTATTTGATACTGAAGTTTGCGTTAGCAGGCACTCAGCGGGTGGTCAGGCTTGGAGTGGCACTGAATTTTGTTCAAACTTGGATTATTGAGACGACCAAATACCGTTCTTACTCAGACTCTCTACACATGACCAACATACTCAGAGACACGAAATTTTTTGTGGTAGGCGGCCCGGTGCAGCCGGGACGGGAGTGCTATCTGCAGCGTAATGCTGATGCCGAGTTGCTCAGGCGGGTAGGTGACGGTGAGTATTGTCATGTTCTGGCGCAACGGCAAACGGGCAAGACCAGTCTTGCTGCCGCGACCGCCGGGAAATTGCGAGCTGCCGGCCAACTCGTCGCACTTGTAGATCTGACTCAGGCCAGTGAGGAAGACCCTTCGGAAAATGCGGGTCGCTGGTACTACAGCATTGCCTACCGGATCGTGCGCGAGTTGCGTATCAAGGCTGATGTGCAGGCATGGTGGGCAGATCGCGGTGGATTGACGAACCTGCAACGTCTGCGAGAGTTCTTCCTTGAGGTGGTGCTGGAGGAAACCGATCAGCCGGTGGCCATATTTTTTGACCGGATAGAGGCAACTATAGGTGAGCCACTGGCACAGGATTTATTTAGCACTATTCGTGCCTGTTATGACGCCCGAGCGACAGATATTGATTTTCAGCGGCTGACTTTCGCTATGTTCGGGTCTGCAGCATCGGACGAACTCGTCAAGAATGTGCAGGGCTCGCCTTTCGAAATTTCGGCCGCCATTCCGCTTCCGGATTTCAGTCCGCAGGAATTGGCGGGGTTGATGGCCGGTCTTGGGGGGCCACTGGAGGATGCTGAGCTGATAGTTCGTCGCGTGTGGAGTTGGACCCGCGGCCATCCCTACCTGAGTCAGAAAGTATTTCGCGGGCTGTCGCGGCGCAAAGATGAGCAACTGACTGTAGACAGTGTTGATGAGATGGTGCAAAACCAGTTTCTCTCCACAAAAACCATCAATGAAGAGCCACATTTGTCTGCCATGGGTAAGCGACTATTACAGGATGGCGGTGGACGCACGGCGCGTCTGAATTTGTACGGGCGCATTCGCAAGGGTGTGGAAGTCATGGCGGATTCATCGTCTACGGTGCAAAGAGAGTTGCTGACGATTGGTGTCATTTCAGTTGGCGATCATGATGATTTGCGGGTGCGTAATGAAATTTATGCGATGGTTTTTGGCACTCGCTGGATTAATCAAAGCCTGCCTTTTGGTTTAAAGAGTGTAGGCATTGCCGCTGCCATCATAGCCGGCGTGTTGGCCATACCTATTTGGTATACCGAGTATCTTCCGCGGCCCTATGTGCGGGCGTTGTCTGCGGCCAACCAGGATTACCAGGTTGCCGAAGACGCCTATGAAAGTTTGTACATATTGCCGGGCTACGGCTCGACAGCTGATCGGTTATTCGAAGATTTTCTCGTGCGCATGGGCAGACAAACTACATCCCTGACGGATATAACCCGTGTGAACAACAGGTTGGTGCTGATTCCGGGTGGTGAAGACCGGGCGCGTGAAATGTTGGCTGATTTTTGGGAACGGCGCGCGGCAGTATCAGCACATGCAGGCGATCGGGACGGTGCACTCATAGCGTTACTCGAGGCCTTGCAGGTTCCCACTGACCAACGTCGGCGCTGGGCTGCCGAGCTAGTGGGGCAGGATTACCGCAATCTGCGGGGTGCGCTGCACTCGAATGCTGAATTACGCAGTGTGCAGGTCGATGAAGCGGCGGGGCTGGTGACATTGCTGGATGTCCAAAATCAGGCAAATGTGTGGAGTATTGATGCTGGGCGGCCGAGCCTGATCCGAAGTCTGACGATTGTCGCAGAGGAACGGCTGGAGCTGGTAGAGCGGCGTATGGTGGATAAATCCGGCGGTTCACCACGTTTGTTTATACGCACGAGTCACTTGCAGCCCGTACAGGTGGAAGTCATTTTACGTGCGCCGTCGGGACAGCAGGCTCAATTGCAGTTAGCGAGTGGTGAACAGCTGAGTGATGGCCTCTATGCGTTTGCATTCGCAGCTTACCCACAACTTAAGAACCTCTCGGCCGAGGAACTGGCGGGAAACTGGACGCTTTCACTGACTGACCTGGAACGGGGTATCAGCGGTGAATTGCTGGGCTGGAAGCTGGGTTTTGATGGATCGGAGTTCACCGAAGACTCTGACTATATCGCCCAACCGATTCCGGAGCCGCGTTCATCCGAGAACGCAGATTCCCGATTGAGTCCGGGTGGCCGTATGGCGCTTTCATGGCCATCTGACAGTGAAACACAGGGTTCAATACTGGTCTGGGATCTGGCTGTTGATGCGGTGCTGGCTCGTATACCCCGCAGTGGTGAATTTATGGATGCCCGCTTCGTGTTGCAGGGTGAAAGGGTGGTAACACTGGATCTGCGTCGGCTGGTTGTATGGGAATCGGTGACGGGCAGGCAGCTTGGCGAGATTCCGCTGACGTCGGCTAAGTTGCCGCAACTGTCGGCGAACGGGCGCTATGCGGTAATAAAAACGCTGCGGCCGGATCAGACTCCCGGCATCGAAGTTTGGGATTTGCAGCGTATGCGGCGTACCGGACAGATGATTACGGCGGAGAATGCCGGGCCGGTGGCGGTGGATTCTTCAGGTAGATATTTAGCGATTGGCGGACGCGACCCGTGGGTGCGGGTCTGGGCGATTGCAGATGGAACACTGGTGCGCGAGTTCGAGCATAGTTCGCCGCTACGTTCCGTCGAGTTTGACCCGACGGGTACCTGGCTTGCTACCGATGATCTGAGCAGTACCTTCCGACTGTGGAATGTCGCGGAGGGTGGGTCGCCGGTAATCGAGCGTTTCGGTATCAGTGCCTGGTACGTGGATTTTGCCGACGATGCATCAAGTCTGCTGTTTGGTTCCTCGGACCGGGCATTCCAGGTGTCTCGTTTGCCGGATGGTTTGGGCGCCGGGGTGCATCTGCGTCAGTCCCGTTCAAATAGCACGGCTATGAGTCCGGTGATCATGGCATCTCGCAACCTTGCGTTGACGACAGACGCTGCCCGTACTGTGAAACTCTGGGCCGTGCCTGCTCTTCAGTCATCGCCAGTGGTGCGCGGCGGGCGTTTTCCCGGTGGTGCCCGTGCCGCGTTGAGTCCTGACGGTCAACGTATTGCGATCGGAACGATCCTGGGGGATGTCCGTATTCATGCGGTGGGTGCGCCCGGCAGCATCTTGCTTGGCGGTAATCAATCTATTGCGCCGGAGAATAACCAGTCTGCGGTAATTGGCCTTGAGTTTTCAGATGATCGGCAGATGCTTGCGAGCGCATCGATCGATGGTCGGGTACGAGTCTGGAATGCTGCCAATGGATCCCTGCGTGATTTGCAAATTGTGCATCCGGATGGTGGCGCCCATGACCTGATGTTTATTGAGGATGGGCAGTACCTGATATCTGCGAGTCGACGGGAAGTGCTCGTGACTGATATCAATAGCGGTGACACAATTGCACGGCTCAGAATTCAGGCTAATCACCCACAGCTTGCGTTTGCTCGCGACACGGGAGAGGTGTTTATTGCGGATGATCTGAATGGCGTTACCCTCTGGAGATGGCGCACCGATCAGTCGGAACGCATAGTCGGCAGCGATTACCGGATTCATACTGTTGCGGTGACAGCTGATGGTGCGCGTATGGTGACGGCAGGTGATGAACGTGAATTAATATTGTGGGATGTGTACGAGCGTACCCCTTTGCAACAAACTGTGCAGGCGGCCGGTAGGGTCGATGATATGTGGATTACCCCGGAAAATAGGCTCATTGTGCAGGCAGGTTACTGGCTGCAATCAGTTGGGGTTTACCCGATAGGTTTGGCAACTCGCAGCACACGATTTCTAGCTGCTGCACCGGCTTCTGTGCAACCGGGCCCGGACGGCAATACCGCGTTTGTGTTGTCACCCTCGCCCTCACGTCCGTTGGTAACCGAGCTGACAATCAATGAACCCGGATTCATTACATTAGAGGGTGACCCGAATGAATTACGCTTGTACTGGCGTGATCGACTCGCAATGACGCTGGATGAGGACGGAAATGCGCAACCAATGTTTGATCAGTCGCCGACACTGTCCTCAGTGGACATCAGTGGTTACTGATAGCGACTAGTCATCGGACGTGTTTCCCTGCCTGGATTTTTCTTCACCCGATTTTTCCTGTGTTGAACTTGCTTGGGGCAGTTCTCTGACCCAGACATCCTGTTGTGGAAATGGGATCACAATATGCTCTTCTATGAAGCGGCGATTGATCGCGCAATTCATCTCGTGGAGGCGGAGTCCGCGCATTGATGGATCAGCGATCCATGCGAGGAGTTCAAAGTTGAGACTTGAGTCGCCAAAGCTCCTGAAGCGTGCTCGCGGTTCAGGATGGTCTACCAACTGTTCGTTGTCTCTGCCAATTCCCTCCAGTATGGACAGTACTTTGTCGACATCTGAACCATAAGCCACGCCTACACTCGCTCGCACACGGTATTGTTTACTGATGCCACCTGATTCGTTGACAATTTTTGCGCTGCCCATGACGCCATTGGGGATGCTGACTTCAACATCATCCCTGGTCATGAGACGTGTGCTGCGCAGGCCAATGTGGGTTACCTGGCCGCGTTCACCCGTGTCCAGCACGATATAGTCGCCAATGCGGTAGGGCCGGTCGGCGAGAATGGCGACACCGGCAAACAGATGACTCAAGGTATCTTGTGCCGCGAAGCTAAGCGCGAGGCCGACGATACCGGCGGACGCGACCAGGCCGGTTACATTGATGTCCCACGCCACGAGAATAGAGTAGGCGCCAGCCAGCATCAGGAATACCACGGCGAGATTTTTAAGCAGTGGCACGGTGTCTTTCTGTGCAAACACGAAATGCCGTGGGCTCGCACCCATGGTGTTGATGACGCTATCTGTACTGCGCATGAAGAAGCGTATCCAGGAGAGGATGACAAAGGTTTTCAGGATCGCGAGTGTGGGCGGCAGGAAATTCTCGCCCAGTTCTTCAGCAATGCTGTAACTTGCCACGATCAGGCCAAACACTGCGAAAGTTGTAAACACCGGTTGGTGCAGCAGGGCGACAATTTTGTCGTCAAATTTGTTCTCGGTTCTGGCGATCATCCGACCGAGGACGTTGGTCAGGAACAGTTCAGCCAGTTTGGCTACCAGTAGCCCTATCATGGCAACCACAAAGGCCTTTAAAAATGGGTAGGGCGCTAAGGCGATCAGCCATTGTTGAGATTGCTGTGCAAATTCTTCCATGGGACCCTATCGGCTCGCGCCAACTATCAGCTGTCAGTGAACTTCATAATAATGTATTCGTGATGCGACCCACACATAAAATATGTGCGAATCGCGACCAAAAAAAGCGGCCCTCACCCGAAGGAAAAGGGCCGCAATGCGGAGGAAGTCTGTTTTCTGAACGTGTGGCTAGAAGGTGGTTTCGTCGCCAAACGTAGTCTCGTCGCCACCTGCGTCAAGTGGTTCGATTGCATAGGTGCGTGCGCCTGGATCAGCTTCAGTTACCGTTACCTCAGCAGTTGCTGTGCGATTAGCTGTAGCTACATCCACGTGGGGCGCCGTGGCAGTCATAATTTCAATGAACTGGCTGGCCGCTAGCGGTGTGGCCATGTTATTGGCTGCCAGAATCTGTTCGGGTGACATCCCATTGCCGTAATAGGCTTCGTTGGACTTTTTGTCCATTCCCAGCCAGGCCCCTTCCAGCGATACGCCAGCGAATAAACCACGATTACGTGAATACGAGTAAATCTCGGCTTTCAGGCGTCCATCTGTGGCGGCTGAAGTCTGACGTCCAACGGGACCAGCGGCGGCAGAAGCATCGCCCCCCAATGTCAGTTTTCCGTTAAAAATGTTATCCACGCTACGCCGGTCCTTGAAGACCAGCACAATGTCGGTGGACTGGGCGCCGATTTGCCAGCCAAAGCTGCCACCGCCTAAGGAGACAAAAGTCGGGTTGCTCCAGCTGCCATCATCCTTGCGTACGACCAGCACACCCTTACCGTAGCGTCCGCCGATGCCGAAACCGATTTTGATGACACTGGGGATGACTGCTACGCCGTAGGCATTACGTAACAGCGTGGCTGGTATCGCCGATTCAGGAATGTTGGTGAATTCGCGGATAACTTCTATCGAGTCATCTATGCGTTTATCGGTTTTGCTGGCTGCCAGTGCGCTCGTGCTGAGCAAGGCTATTGATGTCGCTACTACCGCAGCGGCAGCAAAAGAAATCATTCTCGTCATGGCTAGATCCTCTAAATCCCTGTATTGCTAGCCCGCAGGGTCTTCTTGACGAGACATGGGTGCGTTCTAGGCCTGCTGGCAGAACCTTCCGTGGTTCGATCCGTGTCAGCCTGATAATCAGAACCTAACGTAATACAGCGCCTTAGGGAAGCCTTTTACGAAAAAAATTAGGAAGGCATTGCTAGTGCCTGGTTTTATAACGCTGCGTCGCAGCTAGTTAAAGTATCGTGTCTGCCCGTTCCGTCATCATGCCGGGCTATGTGCATTCAGTACCGGTGGTAGCGGGCAGTCGAGCATCATGCAGAAGGCCCGCAGCAGTTCGCTTTCGGGCTGGTTGATATGGCCATCATGTAGGGCGGTCGCGATCAGTGCGCGAACGACGCGCTGTCGTCCCCGTGGTGTGCAACGGCGCAGAGTGCGCAATGCCTGGTCGGCGGCTGTGGCCCAGTTGCCTGGAAAACTTGCTGCACGGGCTCGCCCCCCCAGTTCCGCCAGTCCGCGCTGTAGTGCCTGAGATGACTCAGCTTCGTTCAGGCTAGTCTGGTGTGCGAATACCTGCAGCAGAATCGTGGCTGAAGTGAGCATCTTATTGTCGCTAAGATTGCTCCAGCCTTGCCCGACAGCGGGGGATGTTGCTGCCTGCATGTAGCCACGAAATATTCGCAGCAGGGCGTATTCAAACAACTCCAGCCGGTTGTCGCAGGTGGCCAGTTGCTCAAGCAAGTTGTCGAGGTAGGCGATTCTTTCAGCGGGCTGGGTTTTGATACGCGGCAGGGCCAGATCCAGCAACGGCAGGCGTGCCTCGAAGTTCAAGGTCTGCAGGTCCAAATAGAATTGTTCTATTGCTTGGCTCCGCCTGCTGCCCAGTTGCTGCACCAGCAGATTGAGCTGGGTGCTGCGGGTGGCTGAATTCGGATGTAGCAGGAATGCCGGCGGTAACAACAGGACCCGATCCGATGACGCCAATGCGTGCTGAACCGATTCCGGAATGTCGGCAATAAACGCTCGGGCTGCCGAGATATGGTTGTCAGTAGGATTACCGATGCTGTCGAGTAATTGTTCAGCCTCGTCTGGCGATGTTGTGGGCACGGTGTAGTGTGCAGTATTAGACGGGTTCTGCACGAATGCGCTTACCCCCTGCGCGCCATGGTCATCGCCACCTAGATTTATTCTTGCTGTGCTGAGTCGTTTGAACTGCGTTTCACTAAACGTCGGTTCAAGCGCCTGTATGCGATTAAGCAGGGGTGGGTGGCTCGCAAGCACCCGCGACAACGAAGTCAGGCCTGTAGCAAATAACATGTGACTGACTTCTTCGGCTTCCGTCTGGTTTATCGAGGAACCGTCCACTAACCCGCCGATTTTTTTTAATGCACCAGCTATTCCCTCTGTCTGACGGGTGAACTGCACGGCGGAGGCGTCTGCCAGATATTCCCGCTGCCGCGAGACGCCGGCTTTGATGATTCGTCCGAGTAGCAATCCTATGTACCCTGTTACGCTGAGGCCCACACCGAGCGCCATTACTGCTGCTACGCCCTTATTGCGGCGTCCTCCTGATAGGCGGGAGTTTCTTAACAACATACGGCCCAGCAGGCCGATGGCCAGGATACCGAACAGCGGCCCCATAAGACGGATATTGAGCCGCATATCGCCATTCAGCACGTGGCTGAATTCATGCGCGATGACACCTTGCAGTTCTTCGCGGTTCAGGGTTTCAAGCGTACCGCGGGTAACTGTAATCGCCGCATCTTCGGGCTGAAAGCCGGCTGCAAATGCATTGATGCCCGCTTCATGATCCAGCACGTAAATCTCGGGCACCGGCACTCCGGAGGCCAGCGCTATTTCTTCAATGACATTCCGCAAGCGCCGCCGCATGGGATCCTGCTCGTCGTGACTTACCGGTGTGCCGCCAAGCTCGCGGGCGACACTGCCGCCGCCGTCGCGCAGACTGCTTACCCGGTACAGACTGGCAAAGCCGATGAAGGCCGCAGTGCCGCATGCGGTCCATACAACGAGTTCGCGGTTGAATTGAGTCCAGGCGAGGAAAGAGACTGCGTCGGTGGGGCTGGTGGTGAGCCAGAGAGCGGCCGCTATAACTGCGGTTACGCTGATGACCACAGCGATGACCGCCAGGGTCATTAATACCAGGAGCAGCCGCGTTTTGCGGTAAGAGCGTTCCTGGGCATCAAAGAAATTCATCTACCCGGATCAGGTAATGAGACTGGTACAAAAAGTGCAGCAGCCGTCAGCTGGTAGTTGTAAAACTGACATCCGGCACTGCGCGTTTTTCTTCGGACTCGATTTCCAGTAACTCAGCTGCTTTGAAACTGAACCAGCCGGCAACAACGTTGCCCGGAAAAACTTCACACGTTGTGTTGTAACTCAGCACCGAATCGTTAAAGCCTTGGCGGGCGAATGCCACCTTGTTTTCGGTGCTCGACAGCTCTTCCTGAAAATTAAGCATATTTTCGCTGGCCTTCAGGTCGGGATAGGCCTCGACCAGCGCAAACAGTTTGCCGAGACTGCCGGTGAGCGTCGCCTCAGCAGCAGCCAGTGCCTTAATAGCCTCGGCATTCGATGGGTCGGCGGCCGCATTCTGCAAACCGGTAAGCGCCGAGTTGCGGGCATTGATAACGGCTTCGAGTGTGCCGCGTTCATGCTCCATATAGCCTTTAACCGATTCCACCAGGTTCGGGATCAGATCGTAACGGCGCGTCAGCTGCACATCGATTTGGGCGAACGCATTCTTTACCCGGTTACGCTTGTTAACCAGGCCGTTGTAAAGCCCAACACCATAGAAGAGCAGGCCACCCAGCAATACCAGAACTATAGTTGTACCCATCTCATGCTCCTTGAAAAAGCGAACCAGTTAAAGCTACAAGCAATCGAACGAACCAGAATGACACCTTAATCTATACAGCTTACGCTTAAACACATTAGTGTAAGAATGCACGAATCACGCCCTTGAGTGTCTAATCCGGGGTGATGTCCGTGTAAAACTCGTGGGTATGCTCAGGCAGCAGATGAGGAATCAGCTTGGCAGCCCTGGAGCCGTCCAAGCCCTTTGAAAACGTGATGCGGTCGTCCACATTTTCCCATTGTTCGATGATGATCAAGTGTGTGCCCTTGGGGCCTTCTGCCTCGGCATGGGCCGCCAGTTCCTCTGCCGTACGTACCTTTTTTACGGCTTCGAGCATCGTACCCGGCAGCGCCTTGAGTATCTGCCGACCATGAAAGCCCTTGGCATCGCTATATTGAGGTCCCAGTTCAGTATAGAAACTGACAACCTCGTCCTCGCTGCCGGGTTTGGCAAAAACGGTGGCGATGTAGGTCTCCATGTGCTTTTCTCCTGAATTGGCCTTTAATTTCTGGCCTTAAGTGTTTAAGTAAGTAGAGGGTTCTGTATTTCAACACAGCTTGGATACTCTCAAGTTTGTGTGCAAGTCTGTAAGAATTGTCTGCAAGTTTAATAACTTATCAGTGTCAGATATTGAAAGCAGCTGACTTTGTTGCAGCCTGCCGACGGCCAGTTAAGTTAAGTTAATTTTACATAACAATGAAATTATATTCACTTTGGTGATAGTTCTTGCCGTCGACAATGTTAATATATTTGCAGCCTCAAGGATCGCCATAGAAGATTCAGGCACTGCGACCTTAAAAAATATAACTTCAGGGTCAGGGAAGATTATGAGAAACTCAAATTTGCGTACGGCTTTATCTGTAGCTTTGCTTTGTTTTAGCGTACCTGCATTCGCTGCTGTAACCAATATGAATTTGGTGGGTGGTTGCCCTTCGGGAGAGAACGATCCATTCTGCTATAGCTCAGGCAATGATACGATAACAAATGTGGCTCTGCTTCTGGGCGTCCCTGAAACGGATCTGACCCAAATCACCAGTGGATACACAATCAATGGCGAAGACGGTGGTACGTTTGATGATTACGGAACGACTTCCGGTACTTGGTCAATTTCAGATTCATCGATAACGCACCTGGCCTTTAAAGCGAACGGTTATTACATACTGGGTGAAGTGACGGGTAGCAGTGGTGACTGGTCCACTGACATAACCATGTGGACACCGGATGTTACGACGCTGACGTGTCCTGCCGGCATTTGTGATGCGGCCGACCGTTTTTATACACTGGGTGATTTCCTGAACGGTGGCGAGAATACTCCAGCCCTCTCCCATGTCGGTGCTTACAATGTAGTGCCAATTCCGGCTGCTGTCTGGTTGTTTGGTTCTGCCTTAGGCTTCCTGGGCTGGACGAGGCGTAGCAAACTTGCCGCCTGAGCAGCATTAAAAATTTAATAAAAAAGCCCCGCAAGGGGCTTTTTTATTGCCAGACATTTAAATGTGTGTTTGCTGATTTGAACCGTTGCGCAGGGCAATGTGCTGTATATTTCAGCGCAGCATGGATACTCTCTAGCCTGTGTGCAAGTCTGTAAGAATTGTCTGTAAGTTTAAATCAGCGTCAGATATTGAAATCAGCGGAGTTTATGTTGCAGCCTGTCGAAGGCCAGCTAACCAGCAAGATTTAATATAACGGCTAAGGTATCATTGATTTAGGTGATAGTAAGTAACATTACTATAGTGCTATGATTCAAATAGCCTCAAGGATCGCATTACAAATAGCCTCAAGGATCGCATTAGAAGATCCAAGTGTTACGGGATCGGCCTGAGAACTATAACTTCAAGGTCAGGGAAGTTCATGAGATACTCTTATTTACGAATGGCTGCACTAGCTGCACTGCTGTCTGTTTTTAGTCTGCCTTCATTCGCTGCTGTAACCAACATGAATTTGGTGGGTGGTTGCCCTTCGGGAGAGGACGATCCACTCTGCTATAACTCAAGCAATGCTACGGAAGAAAATGTGGCTGCCCTTCTGGGGTTCAATGCAACGGATGTGACCCAAATCACCAGTGGATACTCGATCACCGGTATCGACTCACAATCGGGCGGCTGGTCGATTACAGATTCTTCAATCACGCACCTGGCCTTTAAAGCGAGCGGTTATTATATCCTGGGTGAAGTGACGGGTAGCAGTGGTGACTGGTCCACCGACATAAGCATGTGGACACCGGATGTTACGACGCTGACGTGTCCTGCCGGCATTTGTACTGCGGTCGACCGTTTTTATACACTGGGTGATTTCCTGAACGGTGGCGGAAATATTGCAGACCTCTCCAACGTCCGTGCTTTCAATGCAGTGCCAATTCCGGCTGCGGTCTGGTTGTTTGGTTCAGCCTTAGGCTTGCTGGGCTGGACAAGGCGCAGAAAACTTGCCGCCTGAGCAGCATTAAAAATTTAATAAAAAAGCCCCGCAAGGGGCTTTTTTATGCCAGACATTTAAATGTGTTATGGCACTTGTAGTTCTAAGGGCAGATTAGGGGTGCCGGTGGGGTGATGAATCCACCCGGAACTATTGGGCTGAAGGCTGTCAGACTGTCCATCATCACAGCGCCACCAAGGCCGTGCTGCGGGAACAGGTTCCCAAACTGACCCTGCTCACCATGCAGCGCCATATAATTAAGTATCACCGTTTCAACCAGCAGATTTACGTTGTTTGCCGCTGGCGTGCCTGCTGTTTCGACCGAGCCATCCGACCGCATCCAGCCGATCTGTTGATGTTGATCCGCAGTGTTGGTGTCTGAGCCACCGGTGAACAGCGTTGGTGCGCCGCCCGGGTTGTAGACCAGCATGTAGGAGGCAGCCGTAGACGAGTTGTCGCCGGTCCAGACGCCTTTGCCGGCGCCGTTAACCGAGTTATCAATCGAGCCGTTGCTGAATACCGAGCCGTCGCTGAAGACATACACCATAAGCGGTACGCCACGTTTGGCCGCGTATTCCAGGCAGGCGCCTATGCAGCGTCCAGCACGCAGGTCGCGAAGTTCACCGGTCTGCCGGTCGCCGGTGTGGTAGTCAAAGCCACCCATGGTGACGGTGCCTGCTCCGGCATAGCCGTTCACAACCAGCTTCATGATGGCGGCGGTTTTCCGGAATTCACTATCGCTATCAAATTCCACATTGCTAAATACGCCATTATTGCCCTTGATATCGCAGTCCAGCGCCGGATTTATGTCGCCCGGGTTGCCGTAGCGGTCGGCGAGGTCGGCTGCTTTCACATAGCCGCAGCTAATGAGATCCTTGATGACATCGTCAGCTGTGATAGTGGTGTCATACAACTTCAGGTCGCTGATGCGTTGTATGGATTCCATGACGGCTACGGCATCCTGCTGCTCAAGCAGCCCAATCAGCTGGCCGGTGTCTACAAGGCCGGTCGCATCGCTGGTCTGATTGACCTTTGTCGGCCGCGCCGACAGCTCGATCATTTCAGCGGGTGACATTGAATTACCGCCTGACTCGGAGCTCTCCGAACCGATTAACGTTAATAGCTCGCCATCGGCACCCGCACGGTGAATGCCGTACATCGGGTTATGCGGATTGTTGCTGGTATCGTTATCGGAACGCGCCGGAATTACCGCGCCGTTGATAAAACCGGTGCTCATGTTGGTCTTTTCGAGTATGCCGGCCAGCATCGCGCTCTCGGAGTGAAAAGCCAGACCGAGGTCACGGTTAATAAAATCGCTTTCGCCTGTCAGCACATTCATGATGGATGGGATGCGGTCGCCTGGTAGTCCCAGCTTGTTATACCCAGCTGTGCTCAGAAATGCTTCCTGTCCATCAGGGCCACCAACCAGGACATTAGAGCCTGCTATGTTGGCACCGCCAGCGAGGTCGAAGCAGATAAACGGAATCTTGTTTGCGCCTGCTACGCGAATACTGCAGCGACCTCCAACACCGTCACGCAGATCTTTGATATCGTCGGAAAGTGTGGCCATCGCCGCACGCGGATTTGCGAATAGGCTGAATATGCTGCCGCCTAATATTGTGGCGGCACCCGTCAAGAAACCCTGTGCAATGAAATCGCGGCGGGTGACTGGTCGGCTGTGGCTGTTCAGCCGCAGAGGATCATCCGGGAGCAGTATGTTACGTTTCTTAACCATGTCGATGCCTATAGTATTTCTGCCTGCAGCTACTGAATCAGCATTCCGGCATTGCCCACAGCTGCGCTACAAACTGCTTTAAGCACGGTGTTTGAATAACCCGCATCGCAGGTGTCGGTGGGGGTCATGCACGCGGTCAGTTTGTCGATCAGGCTGTTCAGTTCAGTTTTGGTGTCCGTGATATCCGGCTGCGATGTCAAACCGGCATCTGGTGATTCTGGTAGTGCCAACCGGTCAAGCAGTGGGTCGAGTATGTCGTTACGGTCGGCGGCTGGGCCGAATAATGCGTCCATGCTGGCGGCAGTCGAAGGGTTTGTCGGTGTCGGAAAACTAACTGCATCCCAGTAACTGTCCCGCTTGTCCGCATCATTAACCAGCGCATTGCAGTATTCGATCGCCATCTGTGCGATCGCCATCTGGTGTGCGGCCAGGAAGCCAGCCAGATTCTCGACAGTTGGTAATTGCTGGCGTACACGGTTGTAAGTGTTCAGTGCGTTAATTTCCTGTGAGTTAACCGTTGTGATGGTCGACAATGTGGCATTGATTTCCTCAAAGGTACGCAGTCCAAAATCGGGCACCGGCGCACCATCGGGCGGGTCCGCTGGCAGTAAAGGCTCTTGCTCGGTAAAGAAATTTGTTGCACTGCCCAGCACATCGAAGCTCAGGAAAAATTCATCCTGATCTGGGCCTTTTTCAACCGCGATGACGGTGCCCTGAGGAGACAGTAGTTGCCCATCCGGACCGTAAATCTCAGTGAATGATGGATCCCGGGTGTCTATTTTCTGAAAACCCTGGCCGACATCTGCAAGTCGCCCGTTGATACCAATGCGTATGCCGGCAATGTCCACGTCACCCGGATTTTCGTCTGGATCTAGACTAATAAAGCGGGGCTCGTGAAACAGATAGCTGTAAGAGTCGTACTGGCTGACTTCTATCAGCAGGTACGGTTCATTGATAGTTGTCAGCACATCGCCTAAGTAAAATAAAAGGAAGAATTTTTCACCTACGCCAACATCAAAGTTCTGCTGTATCTGCTCAGCCGTCAGCGTCAGGTTATGAATAGCAACCATGCGAATGACACCCTGCCACTGTCGTTCGTTGGATGTCTCGTTACCAAGTACCAGAGCAAAATTGTTGCGCCAGCTGCCCAAAGTTCCGCCTGGGACCGGATCAATATCTCCGGTCCACTGACCATTCACGTAGATGCTGCGGCCGTTGACAGGGTCGTAGTTAATAACTACATGCTGCAAGGTTGCCTGCAGCCGCTCGTCGGCATCTGCGGTGGAGAGGGCGGGCATACCATTCTCCGCAGCAGTGGTGTCGGGCGGTGGCCCCGCACTGCTGCTGCGAGTCATGAAGTCATAGTTATAGAGTGTCTGACCCAGGGTAAAGTTACGCGTCGTGTTGCTGCCTGAATAGCTGACGATGTACGCGTCTTCCTGCGTGACATTTGCGGGAGCCACCCATGCCTCAACCGCAAACTCACCTGTCGCTACGATGGCATTTTGGAGTTTAGTACTCGAGGAAGTAAATCCCTGCGCTTTGCCGCTGTTGATGTTGATGCCCCAGCCGCCGACCCACTCAATATCGCCAGACAGTGACAAATCAATAGCAGGGTCTACACCGCTGGTATCGTAGGCTACGCTGCCTGTGCCTGTCTTGAATTCCCAAAATGCAATCTGGTTCGCTTCGTGGCGGTCACCACCACTCGCGATGATGCCATCCCCGAGTTGTAGCGCCTTGCTGATGACCATCGCTGCATCTACCGAGTCGGTTGGAATTGTTGCCGCAAATGCGGTGATCGCATCTTCCAGTTCCTGTGCATCGGCGGCACAGCTGTTCGTCCAGCAGTTATGAAACTCATCACGAAGGCGGGCAACAAAACGAGAGTCCATCGGCAGATCAAGATTTATTTTGGACCTGGCGGCTTCATAAGCCTCGTTGATATCTGCCGCGGCGAAATAGGGCGAGATCGGTATCTCGGCTTCAGACGAATGGCATCTGGAACAGTCGCCTTCGTTCTGGTCGGTCAGTAAAAAATATATGGGCCCATAACCGATTGGGCTGTCCGGAAAGTTTTTGCTATCGCCCGGGTCTTTGATTACGGGTGCAACCAACAATATTTCCCGGCCCGCATTACCGGAGCCTCCGGCCCAGCCCTCGATCCAGGTTGTCATGATATCTGCACAGGCCTGATCGTCGGCCAACCAGCAGTTGTGTCCAAGGCCTACTTTTTCTACCAACCGGGAAAGCGCAGGATTATCGAGCTCGACCAGCAGTAGTGCCTCATCGTACGCATCGTTCACATTGTCCGAGCGTGCAAAGAACGGTGCCTGGGTGCCTGGCACATGGCACTGCCCACAGCGGTTGGTGCCGCGAATGTTTTCCCAGAGATTGACACGGAAGGCTTGTACATCAGGAAACTCAGGTGGCGGCCCCGTGTAGGTTGACTGTTGGCCCGAGCCACCGGCGGGGTTGCTTTCGGTGTCGGCACCACCACCACAGGCGGTCACGACAAGCGTAAGCAATGTGGCCCTGATAAGCGTGCTTAAGACGTGCTTTGAATTCGTCAGTGGCAGGATGCAGGTTGTGATACCGAAGGCCATGATCAACTCTCTGGTGCGCCCATGCAGTAGGCGGCTGTTTCAGCGAAGACAGGCTTTAACTTGTATCCACCCATGGCACCGGGACCCGCATCGGGGCCGGTGAACTGATCGGTCCAGGTGCTGATCATGCCGCGGTCAGTGCCGTCAACCGGATCACGCAAACAGACCGCGCGAAATACTTTTGTGACCTGGCAACTGGCAAAAGCGCGGCTGTTGGCGAGTTCCTGACCCATGGACTTGGCGCCGTTGCCCTTGCCTTTGTCAGGGTCGTCAGGATCTTTCCAGCCCAGCAAGTAATTCTGGCCGCTGCGCCAGTAGTTTTCCCAAGCATCGTTCGGGGTGATATAGCCGGGACTGAAGGT
>PVMS01003460.1_pt1 | contig 17170 bp, 12 predicted proteins | sample 1853461 | NCBI WGS metagenome assembly PVMS01 (sample SAMN08582032, study PRJNA380276) | Marine sediment metagenome, whole genome shotgun sequencing project. | isolation source: ocean sediment barecode stripped | collected 2017 | reverse complement strand
CGACGACGTCGCTTATGCCGGCGGAACTGAATTGCTCATGGCGATGAAGATAGGTCTCTATAAGCCAAGCAAACTTATAGATCTTAAGCGTATTCCCGAACTGAGATCGATAACTGTGCGTGATGAGATGTTGGTGATTGGAGCGGCCGCTACACATCGTCAGATCGCCCGAGACGACCTGGTACAAACGCACGCCAGCGTACTGGCCGATGTCGAAAACAAGGTAGGAAATCCACGGATACGATCTGTTGGCACCATCGGCGGCAATCTCTGTTTTGCTGAACCGAAATCTGATGTACTGACAGTCCTGATGGCTCTTGATGCAGAAGTCGTGCTCACCTCCCCCACTGGACAGCGGAGCATGAGCATTGCTGAATTTACGCTGGGTCCATACACCACAGCACGAGAGGACAATGAACTCCTGACATATATTCGCCTGCCCCTCAACCGTATCCAGCGAGGGACGTATTTGAAGTATCAGACGATGGAGCGACCTACTGTTGGCGTGGCAGCCGTCGATTCAATTAGAGATGGAGTGTCAACGCGCACGGTGGTCGTGGGCGCCGTAGGCGAGATTCCTATCCGTTTTGATTTCAACGAAGAAGAGAGCATAGATCCACAAGAAATCAGCGAGTCCGTTGACCCGATTCCAGATCTCACCGGTTCAGTTCTGTACAAGAAGCATATCGTATCTGTTTATGTGCGACGAGTACTTGAGAAGCTTTCAGAAGAAGAACCGCTATGAGTGACGCTCAAAGGATCCGTACAAAGGTCAATGGTTCAGAGATCGTCCACACGGTTCCCAACCGGCTTACCCTGGCCGAGTTCCTTCACGATTGGTTAGGCCTGACCGGCACCAAGGTCAGTTGCCACATGCAAGTGTGTGGGGTGTGTACCGTTTTGCTCGATGGGCTTCCGGTGAGCGCCTGTACCTATCTGGCTGTTGACGTCGACGGGGCTGACGTCTTGACGATTGAGGGTTTGGCAAGAGACGGTGAGCTTCATCCTCTCCAGCAAGCCTTTGTCGAAAAGTTTGCTCTCCAATGTGGCTACTGTACGCCAGGGATGATTATGATGGGGGTGTCGCTGCTTAATGAAAATCCTGCCCCTACTTCTGAGCAAGTAACAGAATATTTCGATGGCAATATCTGTCGCTGCACAGGTTATCGCCCTATCCTGGATGCCGTGCTATTGGCAGCGGAAAGATTGCAGGAAAGTAGTAATGGATGATTTGAGTCAAGACGCTATAAGCAAGGCTGCCCAAACCGGTGTCTCGGTCCATCGCACTGATGCCCGCGCCAAAGTAACAGGTATAGCGAAATACAGTATCGACCTGGCACTTCCCGAGATGTTGCATGGCTATGTCGTCCGGGCCAGTAGAGCGCACGCGCGAATCCTGGAAATAGAGCGCGAAGAAGCCCTTCGTATGCCGGGGGTGAGGGCGGTGATCACCGCCGACGATCTTTCCGATCTCTTCCCACGTTTCGGCCACATCGTCGCCGATCATCCAATACTTGCTATTGACAAGGTTCGGTATTGGGGCGAACCGGTGGCTCTGGTCATTGGTGAAACGCCAGCAGCAGCGGCCGATGGCGCTGAAACGGTATGGGTTCGCTATGAAAATCTCCCCACCCTGATGACTCCTGCCGAAGCGCTCGCTCCAGACGCCCCTCTGATTCATGACCAAAACTACGAACACGGAGATTCATCTTTTGCCGAAGCTTTTCCCGGCGAACGATTGACGAACGTGATGCACGAGGTTGAGATCGGATGGGGGGATGTTGAAGCTGGTCTGGCTGCCGCACACCTGGTTGTAGAGAACTCCGTCCGCTACCCAATGCTCTATGCTTACGCGATGGAGCCATACAACTCGCTGGCTAATTATCGAGATGGAGAACTGGTGGTTTATTCGACCGCCCAACACCCGTTTATGGTCCAAAGGGACCTTGCTCGGATTTTCTCCTTGCCTTTAGCGCGGGTGCGTGTTATTTCACCTTTCATAGGTGGGGGTTATGGGTCCAAGTCATACACGAAAATCGAACCCCTGGCTGCGGCCGGTTCCTGGTATAGTAGACGGCCTGTAAAAATTGTATTGGATGTTGAGGAGTCAATCTATACAACCAGAGCAGATGCTGCTCAGGTTACAGTACGTACAGGCTTCAGTGAAGACGGCCGTATGGTGGCGCGCGATTTCGAGATCGTGCTCGATTCAGGAGCCTATGTAGATAACAGCCCGCTTGTCCTGGCCAAGGCCGTGAACCGCTGTTTTGGGCCGTATCGACTAGACAACCTTCGGGTCCGAGGTCGCGCAGTGTACACTAACACCGCTCCAGCATCCTCATATCGAGGGTTTGGCGCGCCACAGGGCAATCTGGCCGGCGAACCGAACCTCGATCAAGCGGCCGAGAAATTGGGGATCGATCCCGCCGAGATAAGACGCCGCAACCTGGCAAACCGGGGAGAGGAGATTATTCCTGGCAAGCGGCCGTTGGACGCCGATCTCAAAGCCGACCTAGATCTTGTTACGAACGCCTTGGCCTGGGATCCGAGCAAGAGTCGGCCAATGTTTGGTATTGGCTTCGGCTGCTCAGCCTCAGACGCAGGAGCTTTTCCAATTTCTACAGCCATGATCAAGATTCTTGTCGATGGCTCTGCTATTTTGATGACGGGCTCCACAGAGATGGGTCAAGGTAGTCGCACGGTATTGGCCCAGATAGCTGCGCAAGAGCTCGGGGTCGGTCTAGACAAGATTCAGGTCGTTCAATCCGATACCGCGAGCAGTTCTTACGAACGTACCACGGGTGCGAGTCGAACTACGACGCTGACTGGCTTGGCCATTATCCGAGCTTGTGAGGATGCTCGCTCGAAGCTACATAAAATGGCAGCTGAACTTTTATTCTGTGACGAAAACGAGGTAGAGGATTTACCCGGCATGATCAGAGGGCCGGATAATGAGATCCTTTCATATGCAGAGGTGATCCGCGGCTGGTTCGGGGCTAGTGCAGGAGAAGTGACAGGAACCGGAGTCGTTCGCAAGCATGGCGAGCTGGCCAAATTACCGCCATTTTGGGAAATTGGCATGGTCGGTGTGGAAGTGGAGGTCGATGCGGATACAGGACAGGTGACAATCGAGCATCTCGTCACAGTTGGGGATGTTGGCTACGCCATAAATCCAGCGATGGTCGAAGGACAGGATTTAGGAGCGGCAACCCAAGGATTGGGAGCAGCGCTTTATGAAGAGTTGATATACGACGGCCCGCATCCTGTCAATCCGAATATGGTTGAGTATCGGGTGCCTCGGATGAGGGATATGCCCCGCCATATCGACACGTTGATCGCTCAACGACGAGATGGCATTGGCCCTTATGGAGCCAAAGGGGGCGGCGAAGGGGCAACGAATCCGATCGGTGGCGCGGTAACTTCGGCGGTTGCTCGGGCCACAGGACGCTGGCCTAATCGTCTCCCTCTGACCCCAGAACGCGTCTGGCGACTGATGAATGGTTTGGAAGAAGATGGATGAATAAAGATATGTTAAACGAACGAACGGTACCGCCGAGCTTGGAAGAAATTGCCATTAACGCGAGGCGATCTTATAGGACCGTTGAAGATATGGTATGTGATGCTCTCCGGGAAGCAATCATCACCGGTGTTTTTCTACCCGGTAGTCGACTGCGGCAAGATCAGATCGCGGAGACCCTTGGAGTTAGCCGGATGCCGGTTCGGGCCAGTCTTCGAAAGCTCGAAGCGGAGGGCCTCGTTATCTTCTATCCACACCGGGGCGCAACTGTACGGGCCATCTCGTCTGAGGAGGTAGCAGAAATCTACGAGCTACGAACCATTCTCGAGACTTATGCCTTAGGGATTTTACTGGAGGAGATCACTGATGAGGAGATCGCCGAAATTGAACTTGTAGCTAATGAGATGGATTTGGAACAAGATCCTATGCGCTGGTTTGAAATCCGCCAGCTTTTTTATCGCCAGCTATACCAGATCGCCGGCCGGCCCAAGTTCTCCGAGCTGATTGCCAAGTTGCGTCTCGAAATCACTGCCTATTTGCTCACTATACGAGTGGCTGATGATCATTCAGAATTAATCGGTTATATCAAACAAAGAAATAAAGAGGCTGCCATAAAGTGGTTGGAGGATCATCTGTCGGAGATTTCTGAGAGGCTTCAACGCATCGTCAATGAAGAGCGATTCAATAGCGAAACTGGTTGATATAGTGAGAACATTTACTTGGTTAGGATAAACCAGAACGAGGAATATTTGACATGAGGATGGTCAACGCAAGATGTCTCATTTATAGAGAGGAATTGGTATGACGAATATCCGAAGCGGTCGGTCACAGATATGGATTGCCATCCTCGCTTCGGTGGTTATTCTGACAGGGATACAGTTGATCCTGCCCGCTCTCCCGGTGATACAATCCGAATTGGGGCTTTCTGATTCACAAATAGCCTTAGTTACCAGCGCCTACTTGCTGCCAAGTATATTCCTTGCCTTTCCGGCCGGATTATTGGCAGGTCGCTTTGGTCGAAGGCCGGTATTTGTCAGTTCCCTGACCCTATTCGGGCTTTGTGGTTTAGCTCTTCTGTTCAGCCGTACGTTCTATTTAATTATAGCCATTCGCGTTCTTCAAGGAATGGCTTTTGCCGCCATTCACCCACTATCTATCACCATGATTGGCGATGCGCGCTCTGGCGTCGCTCAAGTGTCGGCTCAGGGACAGCGCATGGCTATGATGTCAATCAGTGATGCCGGCCTGCCGGTCATTGGCGGCTTATTGGTTGGATTAGCCTGGTTCGCCCCCTTTGCTCTACAACTCGTGACTATTCCGTTGGCTGTTGCGGCCTGGTTTCTGCTACCAAAAAATACCGGGTCGCGAAAACAACCGGATGGCTATTTGAAACAGCTATTTGATGTACTTAAGGAAAAGACGTCGCTGATATTGCAAGTATCCGGCTTTCTAAGATTTCTTTTCAAGTTCGCTTTTCTGACCTATTTGCCCATCCTCATGGTGAGCAAACTCGGCTTATCACCGATCCTTGCCGGCGTGGCGCTTGGGATAGCGGCCGTGGCCGGTATCGCCATGGGCGCGTTGTCAGGCCGAATGGTCCGTTTGGCGGCGCCATCACGAATCACGGCAATCAGCCTGATTCTGATCGCCGTTGCATTTTTCATCATATCAATAAACAAGTCAGTGGGTTTACTTTTATTGGCCAGTCTTATGTTCGGGCTCGCGGATGGCATTTACGGTGTTTTCCAAAACGCACTGATCGCTCAGGCATCGCCGGCCGATCAACGAGCAGCTTTCATTGCCGCCTCGGGCAGTGTTCGGAACCTGGGCAAGTTCATTGCTCCTACACTGCTTGGCTTGTCGGTCCTTGTGCTGCCTTTGGAGTTGTCCTTCGCCCTCATGGGAGTGCTCGCCATAGCCGCTTTATTAACAATTCCCTTGCTCAGCAGCTTGGATCAGCGGTTGACAAGTGATGTAGCGGAGCCCCAGTTTCCCGACAATATGCTTAAACTTCGATCTGGCACAAAAAAAGGAGTGGATAAGGAATATGCCTATCGTTAATTTTATTCAGGGTCGGATAGAAAATCCGCAATCGGGAAAGTTCCGACTCAACTATGCGCCTGCTACAGGGGAGGAAATAGGAGAAGTAGCAGATTCGAACGCCGCCGATGTCGAAGCTGCCTACAAAGCGGCCCGAGAAGCACAACCCCAATGGGCTTCCATGAGCATTGCCGAAAGAGTGGAAAGGTTACGAGCCTGGACCGCTGATGTCCTGCAGGAAGTTGATGAGATTTCCTTGATGGATGCCCGTGATAGTGGCATTCAACGCCGCACGATGCGATTTGGTGTCACAAAAGGCGTGGCTTACTTCGACTATTTCTGCGGTATTGCTTACGAGATGAAAGGCGAAACGATTCCGGTGACAGCGGGTAACCTCCACTATACCAAACGAGAGCCATACGGTGTGGTGGGAATCATAATCCCGTATAACCATCCGGCGATGTTTGTGCTTTCTAATTCGGCGCCGGCCCTTGTGGCAGGCAATAGCGTCGTACTCAAACCATCTGAATTAACCCCAACATCAGCTTTACGCATTGCCGAACTCAGTCAAGATTATTTGCCACCAGGTGTTTTCAATATTGTTCAAGGCGGAGCGGAGGCTGGAGGCGCTATCGTCAGCCATCCCGATATCTGGCGAATTCAGTTCATCGGTGGGGTTAAAACAGGACTCTCAATTCTACAAGGCTCGGCGGAAAGCGGACGGGTCAAGAAGGTCACCATGGAACTCGGCGGAAAGAATCCGCTGATCATTTATCCGGATGTAGACGCCGAGACGGCCGCTCGGGCGGCTGTCCAGGGAATGAATTATACCCGCAATGTAGGGCAATCTTGTGGTAGCACCTCGCGTTTGTTCGTGCATAGAGCGATAGCTCAGGATGTAACCGAGGCAATCATTGCCCTGGTAGAAGAGATTCAGCTTGGTCTTCCCGAAGACGACGATACGGAAATGGGGGCGCTGGTCTCTCGCGAACACCAGCAACGAGTCCTCTCTTATGTCTCTGGAGGCCTTGACGACGGAGCTCGCCTTCGAATTGGAGGTGCACAGCCAGAAGGGGAATTGGCAGCCGGGGCCTATGTAGAGCCAACAGTGTTCGATAATGTTAAGCCGGGAATGCGTATCGCTATAGATGAGATATTCGGACCGGTCCTTTCAGTCATCGACTGGGACGATGAAGCCACGATGTTGCAGGCGGTGAATCAAGTCCAGTATGGATTGACAGCAGCGATTTACACCAATGATATCTCTACAGCCTTCAGGTGCGCGGACCAGGTGCAGGCAGGATACATCTGGATCAATGGTATCGAGAAGCGCTGGGTTGCTATGCCTTTTGGCGGATACAAAAACTCGGGCATAGGTGTCACGCATGCCCTCGAGGAATTGCTTAGTTATACCCGCAGTAAAGCAGTGAGCGTGATGTTATAGCCATGAAGTACGGATCGGACCTGGTCATAGATTTTCTCGCCGCAGCCGGCATTGAATACGTTGCCCTCAACCCTGGCGCGACATTCCGGGGCTTGCACGACTCGCTGGTATACGCGGGGCATCCTAAACCGGTGATTACCTTACACGAAGAGATCGCGGTTGGGATCGCCCATGGTTATGCTAAATCATCCAAGCGTCCAATGGCCACATTTATTCATAATTTAGTTGGACTGCAACACGCGTCGATGGCGATTTTCAATGCCTGGATCGATAACGTTCCTATCCTCGTGCTCGGCGGATCGGGCCCGCGTGATACTTCAAGGCGGCGACCATGGATCGACTGGGTGCATAGCGGAATGCCCCAAGGTCTATTGATCAGAGATTTCGTGAAATGGGACGACGAACCAGTAAGTTTAGAGGCGATTCCGGATTCCCTGGCCCGGGCGCTGCGGATCGCCCAGACAGCGCCGATGGGTCCTGTATATGTCAGCATTGATGCAGCCTTGCAGGAGGAAGAGCTAGGCAAGCGCCATTTCTCTGTTGGACCGCTAGAAAGTCCCACACCGATGGTGGCACCCGCAGAGGTAATCGACGATATTGCTCAAGCTTTAATTAGCTCGGATCACCCCGTCGTCCTCGTTGACCGGCCTGGGCCTGGTAGTTCAGGACCACTTAGGGAGTTGGTCGATCTATTGGCCATAGCGGTTATCGATCTAGGAGCCCGCTGTACATTCCCATCAGATCATTGGGCCGAGCAAACCTCCGATCGGCTACAGGCACTGGCTGAATCTGACCTGGTGCTGGCCTTGGAGGTTCGCGATCTCGCCTGGGGCATCAGCGATCTAGATATGGGAACCCGGCGAACAAAGCTACTCGTCCAAAATAAGGCAAAAATTATCTCCGTCGGCCTCACCGAGCTGCAGCATCGAGGCTTCCTGTCTCGGGAGACGCTAGTACCTGAGGCTCATTATGTGCTTTCAGAAGTCGCAGGTTTCCTTAAGGCTTTGTTGAAGCGACTAGATGAAAAGGATCTCGATGGAGAAAAAATTGGCGCTCGCCGCGAGGCATTACAGAGTCGACACACAGAGCTTCGAGAACGTGCTCGATTACAGGCTCGGCAATTTTCACAGACAAAGCCAATAGAACCGGCCCACCTGGCTGCTTGCCTGTGGGCGGCGATACGCCACGAACCGTGGCAGCTTTCCAATGGCCTGCTCGAGGGGTGGCCTCGTCGTCTCTGGCACTTTCAGGGCGAAGACTCCTACCTGGGTCGCTCAGGAGGGGAAGGACTTGGCTATGGGTTGCCGGCATCTCTTGGCGCTGCGCTTGCACAACGTGACTCTGATATTCTGGTGGTTGATATTCAAGCGGACGGGGATTTCCTGTACACCCCTGAAGCTTTGTGGACTGCCGCCCACCATCACCTCCCCCTTTTGATAGTCGTGCACAACAATCGTAGTTACGGGAAAGATGAGATCCACCAAACGGAAATGGCTCGCATTCGCGGCCGGAGCATCGACAAAGTAGGCATTGGCATTCACATCGACCATCCCGCGATTGACTTCGCCGCTCTGGCAGAGGCTCAGGGAGTTCAGGGGATCGGACCCGTGGAGGATCCCGTCATCTTGTTGGAGACTCTGCAGAATGCGGCACAGATCGTGAGAACCGATAGACGCCCATTACTCGTCGACGTTATTTGCAGGAGGTAAGCAACTATGCAAGAACAGCAAGTCTCATTTTATAGTGAAGGTGTACGTGTCGCAGGAATTCTTCGACGGGCAGAGCAACCACCAGCCGGATTGCTGCCTGCGATCGTACAGGGTCCCGGCTGGCTAGGTTTGAAGGACTCGAAACTCTATGTCCGTTACCATCAAGCTCTCACCGATGCCGGTTTCGCCATACTGATATTTGACTATCGTGGATTCGGCGACTCTGAAGGTGACCGTGGATTACTTCTACCTTCAATGCAGCTCGAGGATCTTATCAATGCCGTGACCTATCTCACCACACGAGATGACATCGATCCAGACAGAATTGGCGTGTTTGGCTCGGGTGGAACCGGTGGCGGAAATGCCGTAATGCTGGCGGCTACCGATCAGCGGATCCGGTGCGCAGTGGCTCAAGTCCCGGTGGCTGATGGTGAAGATTGGTTGCATCGAATGAGGCGAGAGTACGAATGGTATGAATTTCTAGATCGTCTTGAGACCGACCGCAAGCAGCGAGTGCTGCATGGTAGCGGCGAACATGTTCATCCCCGTGAAGAGATCATGATACCTACACCGGAACGCCGGGCCACCAAGATCAAAGCTGATGTAGACGATCGCATCCCTAGTTCCGTACCTCTTCGTTCTGCCGAGGCGATCCTTGATTACAAGCCAATTGATATTGTGCATCGCATTGCCCCACGTCCCTTACTGATTGTCGGCGTGGAAGGTGATGCCGTAACGCCGACGGACCACGCCACCAGACTCTATAACGCGGCCGGGGTCCCAAAGAAGCTGATCATGCAACGACACACGACGCATTATGCAGCTTACAATCGATACTGGACAGTCGTAACGCCTCAAATTGTCGATTGGTTTATTACCTACATGGGCGACGCTCATTTACAGGTCAGGCACAACCAAAAAGGCGATGAGCATTTCGAAGTTGTGTCTGCGCCTGAGGGCGCGCCTGAATCCAAATAAGAAGAAAGGATATCGAACGATGGCAATTGACCGAGTAATTACAGGGGGAAAAGTGGCTACCCCCGAAGGCCTTTATCCTCTCGACGTGCTGGTGAAGGGTGAGAAGATCGCCGGTTTGGTGACACCTGGAACAGCCCCATCGGATGTACGAGAATTAATCGACGCCCAGGGATTGTTGGTGATGCCAGGCGCCGTGGATGTTCACGTGCACACGCGTGAGCCAGGCTACACTCATAAAGAAGATATAACCACCTGCACTCAAGCGGCCGCGGCAGGCGGGGTAACCACCATATTTGGCATGCCTAACCTCAATCCGCCAACCGTCAGCCGGGCCAGTTTAGACGATGTGTTTTCACTCTATGCAGCCAAGAGCGTAGTCGATTACAACCACAACCCAGCTGCAACCCAACTGGCTGAGTTTCCTGCAATGGCGGAGGCCGGCATTGCTGCATATAAGATTTACATGGTGGTTGATACCCAACGATCCTATCCGCACCCGGCGGGCACTGGGGCAAATAATCATGGGCACTTGTTAGAAATTATGGAAGCCGTGGCACCAACCGGTCTTCCGCTGATGGTCCATCCACACGATCAAGAGATCATGGATCTGATCGAGCAAAGATGGTGGGCCAAGGGAGATCGTAGTCCGCAGGCCTACGCTAAAACCCTGGGGGTGCACGATGGCCTCATCTGGGATGCGGCCATAGCTATGTTGCTACGGTTATCCGAAGCGACCGATTGTCCCTTATACATCTGCCATACCAATACCTGGCGCAGCATAAACATGATTCGAGAAGCCAAAGCGAAAGGCGTACGGGTAACGGCCGAGGTGAACCACTGGACATTATTCCTGGCGACATGGGAGGATGTTGAACGTCTGGGACCGTATGCCCTTTCCTACTGGGTATCTGACAAAAGCCGGGAAGCAGTGTGGGAAGCGGTTAATGATGGGACCATCGACTTTCTGGCCTCAGACCATGCACCCCACACGAGGGAGGAGAAGGAAGTGGGCTGGGAGGATATGTGGGCCGCACACTCGGGCACGCCAGGGGTTCAATATCAACTGCCGTTGGCCTTAGACGCAGCGATACAGGGAAAGGTTAGCGTGGAACGGGTAGTAGAGATGGCCAGTACCGCGCCTGCAAGGAGTTTCGGGCTAAAAAACAAGGGTAAGTTGGTGCCCGGAGCAGATGCCGACATTGTCTTGGTAGATCTTAATAATGAGTGGACGATCACGAATGGAGATGTCCTCTCGCGAATTGGCTGGACACCCTATGATGGGCGTGTGTGCAAAGCTCGTATTGTGCGCACTCTCCTGCGCGGTGAGGATATTTATCACGAAGGCAAAGTTGTTGGTCAACCAGGTGGTGGAAAGCTTGCGAATCCAGAATTATAAGCTCTTTAAGCGGTAAAGCTGTTCATTCCCCAGCAGAGAGGCGATGCTTTTTAATCTTGTACACCTTAGTTACGAACAGGAGGTTAAACGATGGCAATGAAATTCGGATTGCTCCTGCCCCAATTTGGTGCGGAGGCGGATAAAGAAAAGTTAATCGAGGGCTCGAAGCTGGCTGAGGAGCTTGGTTTTGACTCCGTATGGGTACGTGACCACCTAGTCTTTGAGCCTCACGGCTTTGAGGCGCAGAACCTTACCTTCTATGAAGCGCTTACAACACTGACGGCTATTGGAGCAGTCACGGAGAAAATTGAGCTTGGTACCGGTTCGCTCATTCCGTTCCGTCACCCGCTACATCTAGCACTCACATTAAGCACGATGACCCAATTGGTTGGACCACGCGTTATTCTGGGCTTTGGAGCCGGAACTTATGACCATGAATTCGAGGCTATCGGCTTGGGTCATGCTAATCGGGTGGAACTGGTCAAAGCCAATGCCCTGATCTTGCGCAAAGTTCTCAACGAGAACAAGGTTAGCTACAAAGATGATATTTATGATTTCCAGGACATAACAGTTGAGCCCAAGCCGACCGGCCCCATTCCTTTCTGGTATTGTGGAGGAACACCCGCTTCGGCACGCCGGGCCGTGGAATATGCCGATGGTTGGATGCCGGGGCGTATTACTCTCAAGACGATTGAATCCCGGGTCAAAAAAATGAGTGAGATGAGCCAGGAAAAGGGAAGAACTTTACCTACGGTTGGTGTTATTCCCCCCACGTCCGTTGCCGAGGAGCACGATAGGGCTTTTGATGGCATCAATATCGAGGGCCTCATCGACTGGGCCAACAAGAAGGGTAAGTGGTGGGTGAAGCCTGAGTCAGGTCGATTTGAAACGGCGGACGATATTGAGGGGTCCTTAATCGCCGGCACCCCTGATGAGGTCGTAGAGCAAACCCGCAAATTCGAAACGGTTGGAGTCGACCATCTGGTCTTTGATTTACGCTTTCGTTTCAATCTTTGGTTTGAGAGCATTGAGTTACTGGGAAAGGAGGTGTTGCCAAAATTGAGAAAAACGTAATTTGGTATTTGTTAACTAGTTTGCCCATTCGTTCGATTGTATGTTGAAGCGAAAAGTATTCTTTATAATAGGAGGAGACAAATGATTGGCTTTCCTAGCAAAATCAAGAAAAACAATTCTTTTTTTAGTGTTGGAAAACTGTTGATACTTTTTATTATTGTTGCCCTAGTGTTGGTGGCCTGTGGAGGTGAAGATCCAACTGCCACACCAGTGCCGGAAGAGGCGGAAGCCGCTCCGACCGAGGCGCCGGAGGAAGAAGCGGAAGAAGCGGCCGGGCTAACAGTACCACGGGTAGCTCTGACCTCTCCGACACAGCCCTCTTACGTCGAGACCATTTACGGCCCGATCACTTATGGCTCAGAGTTTGGATTAGACATGACCCTCGACGATTTTACAATCTTCGATTCCCATGCCACGGCAACGCAGAGCGCCCTGGCCGGTCAGGCCGACATCGTCGGCGGGTCGCTGGTGTCCCATCTGCTTGTTCGAGAGGCTGGCGCAGACTTCAAGGTTTTCTGCTCCTTCATCAATCTGGATGATTTCGTCATCGCCGGACGCAATGGAGTCACCGAAGTCGACCAACTCTTTGACCCTGATGTCCGGGTGGCAGTTGATAGCCCCGGTGGAGCGGCCGAGATCATCCTAAACGCGATGTTACAAGGGCTTGGGACTGGCAAGACCGTGGCCGACATTCCGAACCAGAACATTCTTGAGTCTTCAGGCTTGCGAACTTCGGCCTTTGTGGCTGACGAGGTGGATGCTACCGTGATCCACTTGGGCCAGTTCAAGCAGGCGGCTGAAGAGGTTTCCGATGCCGTGATCATCACTACTCTGTATGGCGATGCCCCTGTCTTTGTCAAAGAGGCCTATGCTGCACCGGCTGATTGGCTGGACGAGAACCTTGACTCGGCGACCGCCTTCTGCGCTTCGGTGATCAAAGCTTCGCGAGAGTTGCCTGCAGATTTTGATCTGTACCTTTCGGCCGTCGACGAGTTTGTAGGTGAACCACCAGAAGAAGAGGTGCTCCGAGAGATCTTCGACCTGGTTTCTCAGTACGATTTCTGGCCGCCTAACGGCCTGGATCCTGAGGCAATCACCTTTATGGCTGAAATGGCTGTGACAGCTGGAGTACTACAGGAAGTGCCCGACGTGGCTGATGTGTTGGACCTCCGTCCCATCGAGGGAGCACTTGAATTGCTTGGAGGTGAGGTTGCTGCACCAGAACCACCGCCTGAACCTGAGATGGCAGACCTTCCGGTACCACGGGTAGCTCTGACCTCTCCGACGCAGCCCTCTTACGTCGAGACCATTTATGGTCCAATCACCTACGGGTCGGAGTTTGGACTGGACATGACCCTCGACGATTTCACCATCTTCGATTCCCATGCTACGGCGACTCAGAGCGCTTTGGCCGGTCAGGCTGACATCGTCGGCGGGTCGTTTGTGTCCCATCTGCTCGTTCGAGAGGCTGGCGCAGACTTCAAGGTTTTCTGTTCCTTCATCAATCTGGATGATTTCGTCATCGCCGGACGCAATGGGGTCACCGAAGTTGACCAACTCTTTGACCCTGACGTCCGGGTGGCAGTTGATAGCCCAGGTGGGGCAGCTGAGATCATTCTAAACGCGATGTTACAGGGGACCGGGACCGGCAAGACCGTGGCCGACATTCCGAACCAGAACATTCTTGAATCCTCGGGTCTGCGGACTTCGGCCTTTGTGGCTGACGAGGTGGATGCGACCGTGATCCACTTGGGCCAGTTTAAGCAAGCGGCTGAAGAGGTTTCCGATGCGGTGATCATCACTACGCTGTATGGCGATGCCCCTGTCTTCATCAAAGAGGCCTATGCTGCCCCAGCCGATTGGCTGGACGAGAATCTTGACACGGCGACCGCCTTCTGCGCGTCGGTGATCAAAGCTTCGCGAGAGCTGCCTGCAGATTTTGATCTGTACCTGTCGGCCGTCGATGAATTTGTAGGCGAACCACCAGATGAAGAGGTGCTCCGAGAAATCTTCGACCTGGTTTCTGAGTACGATTTCTGGCCCGCTGATGGCGGTCTGGATCCTGAGGCAATCACCTTTATGGCCGAGATGGCCGTGACAGCCGGTGTACTTCAAGAAGTACCCGACCCGGCTGATGTATTGGACCCTCGGGCCATCGAGGGTGCACTTGAATTACTTAGAGGCCAGTAATGTCTTCCCGAATAACAGTGACCAAGGATCTTCAGCAGAAGGTCCTTGGTCATATTGACGAAAATCGAGAACTCCTGGCTGAAACATGTTTGGAGTTGGGCAATACGTTTGCTCCAGTTGGATACGAGCAAGCTGCGGCCGACGCTGTTAGCTCCTGGTACAGCAGGCACAATATAGCTTCATTCCAGCAAAGCATCATGCCGGAACGATCCAATGTTGTAGCCCGGCTGCCGGGTAGCGGTTCTGGCCGCAGCCTCATCTTCAATGCCCATCTTGACACAGAACTCAGCGGACCTGACTATGATCGCTTGATGGATGTGCCGGATCCCAACAAAGTTGGTGGCTGGCGTGACGGGGATCGACTTTTTGGACACACCATTCTCAACGATCGGGGATTAATGGCCGTATTTATGATTATGGGAAAGGTTCTCCAAGATACGGGAGTACAGCTAAAAGGTGACGTTATTCTAGCTTCAGTTGTTGGCGAAACTGGACAGTCGCCGGTCGATGAATATCAAGGACTCACCTACGAAGGAAAGGGGTTGGGAACGCGTTATCTGGTAGAACATGGCGTCAAGGCTGACTATGGATTGATTGCCGAAGCCACAAGCTGGGGTTTATCTTGGGTAGAGTGCGGCGCGTGTTACATTAAGGTGACTGTGAGAGGTCGTAACATGTACACACCACGCTTGATAAGAGGTAACAAATTGAGCGAGCACCCGAACGCCCTGGTAAAAGGAGCAAAGGTAATAAACGCGCTTGAGGCCTGGGCGATTGGCTATGAGGAGCGGAATGCTTACCAATCCGTGTGCGGGGAAGTGCGGCCCAAAGCTCAAGTGGGTGCAGTACGGGGCGGCGTGCCCTATCGTCCCAATCGTTCATCACCCCTCTGTAAGCTCTACCTGGATGTTCGTACTGTCCCCGGAGCCGATCAACTCGCCGTTGTGGATGAGGTTCGTTCCGTTGTGCAGAAGATCGATCGGACGGCGGAAGTAGAATGTTTCATGGCCAAAGCCGGCTACGAAGGCGTTGGGGTCGAGCCGCTGGCCGATGCCGTGAGGGTAGCTTATGATACTGTGATCGGCGGGGTACCGCCGGCCCCAGAGGTTGCGGTGACCAGCATGTGGCGTGACACTAATGTGTTCAATTCCCTTGGCATTCCCTCGCTTACTTTCGGACTTGGCCGGGGAGAGGCCCGCGTGCAGGGAACCGGACATTATGAGTTGGATGATCTTATTGCCTGTGCCAAGATCTATGCGCTAACGGCAATGGACGTTTGTGGTTAGGAGAAACCCTTATGGCTTATGTAGAACTTCGGAATATTGGCAAGGTATTTCTAAGCAAGAAACATGAACATGTTATTGCCATCGACGATGTTTCTCTCAATATGGACCAAGGTGAATTTTATTGCCTGGTTGGTCCTAGCGGATGTGGTAAGTCGACTCTGTTACGGATTATGGACGGCCTCATCGAGCCATCCAAGGGTGAGGTGCTCATAGGGGGCAAGGTAATAGACCAGCCCGGTTTTGATCGCGGCATGGTCTTCCAACAATTCAATCTTCTGCCCTGGCGAACTGTGCTTGGTAATGTCGAATTTGGCCTGGAGAACCGGGGAGTGCCTAAGAGCGAGCGACGCGAACGAGCTATGCGCTATATCAACATGGTTGGCCTGGAAGTGTTTGTGAATAGTTACCCTTCTCAGTTGTCAGGAGGGATGCAACAGCGGGTTGGTCTGGCTAGAGCACTTGTAATCGAACCCGAGATTTTGCTCATGGATGAGCCATTTGGCGCGCTTGACGCACAAACCCGGGAAATCATGCAAGCAGAATTGACCCGGATATGGTCAATCGAAAAACGAACGGTGCTCTTCATCACCCACGATATCGAAGAGGCCAGCTTTCTTGCCGATCGCGTCATTATAATGAGTAGTCGGCCCGGTCGGATCGTAGACATCATCGACGTACCGTTCTCAAGACCCCGTGACAATGACCTTCGCACCACGGCTGAGTTCGCCGCACTACGTGGCCGGATTTCACATGTAATGAGCAGCGCGATGGCCGAACAAGAAAACGTGGCCGAGGAAAGGAGTGAATCATGAACGCGGCAGAGACGGCAGAACAGGTCGTTTCAGAGACTAGTGGTTGGGTTTCAGAACTAGAGTATGAAAAACCCAGACTGAGAGATCAGGCATGGTTTCAGCGTTTGGTTGTATGGGGTGGGTTAGTTGTTCTTTGGGAGATTGCTGGAATTATTGCTGGCCCCTTTTTCATACCCAGGTTTAGCGAGGTCCTGGTTGAAATGGTGGCCGTGTTTTTCAACGGTAATATGGAGATTCTCCTGGCCACGCTCAGGCAGATGTTGGCCGGATTTGCCTTAGCTGCCGTCGTGGGTATTCCCATTGGGCTTTTGATGGGCGGTTTTCGGCGAGTCAATTACGTGTTCGGCATCTTTGTCAACGCCCTTTTTGTAACTTCACTGGCTGCGCTGCTTCCATTTATCATTATCTTGTTCGGAACGCAATTTACTTTCCGGGTAGCCATCGTATTCTTGTTTTCTATCTTTTACATCATTATCAATACGGCCGCGGGCGTTCGATCGGTCGATCCTAATCTACTCGAGACGGCCACTGCTTTTTGCACGCCCCGGCACAGAGTATTCAGCAAAATCATATTGCCGGCGGCACTACCCTTCGTCATCGCAGGGCTGCGCCTCGGTCTGGGTAATTCAATTAAAGGTATGATCATTGCCGAACTCTGGATCACCGTCGGCACCGGCCGGCGAATGATCGATCTCGGATTTGCCAGAAATCTGCCCGAATTCTT
>PVMS01105181.1_pt1 | contig 17182 bp, 14 predicted proteins | sample 1853461 | NCBI WGS metagenome assembly PVMS01 (sample SAMN08582032, study PRJNA380276) | Marine sediment metagenome, whole genome shotgun sequencing project. | isolation source: ocean sediment barecode stripped | collected 2017 | reverse complement strand
CTAACCCAAGATTAGATCTCCCTGCCATTAAGGTAATAAGGCTCGTTGAAGACTACAACGTTGATAGGCCACAGGTGTAAGTACAGCAATGTATTCAGCCGAGTGGTACTAATTTGCCGAAAGACTTTACCAATTTTTCATTTTTTCGATTATCTACCGCGTCAATTTCCTGAAAATTTATTCCGGTGGCCATAGCACGGGGGAAACACCCGTTCCCATCCCGAACACGGAAGTTAAGCCCCAGCGCGCCGATGGTACTGCACAGGAAGCTAGTGTGGGAGAGTAGGTCGTCGCCGGGAACTTTTAAAATCCCTCAGTATTAATATTGAGGGATTTTTGTTATATTATCAATTGTGTTAGTGCAAACATGTGATAATATCAATAAATTATTCACTAAATCAATTAGAGTTCAACAGTGAAAACTTTCAATAGCGTCATCTTAAACCAAATAAAATTATTTAAGTCCTTAACTTTTATTCTAGTGATTCTATTATTAGTTAGCGGTGCCTTTTCAGAATCGGTTTCACCGGAAGAGAATGACCAGAATCAACAACTGTATTCATTTCAGCTAAAAGATGGTACGAAAATTATAGGTTTTCTTTATGGTGAAAACGAAAATGAAATTATAATTCAAAACCTGGATTCCGAATTGCTCACCTATTCCAAAGAAATTCTCGTTAATTCCTATAAAATTGAGGGTGTTATTAAAAACGGAAAACTGTACCGCAAAGATCCTAATGCCAGCGTTTATCTATTCGCTCCGTCCGCCTTTCCAATCTCCAGGGCAAAAGGTTTTTGTCGCGATTTTTGTCTATTCTTTCCTTCGGTAAATTATGGATTAACCAAGCATATATCACTACAAGGAGGTCTTTTTTGGTATCCTGGAATGGATATAAAAAGTAGTCCGTTTGTTGGCAATTTGAAGGTCAATCTGTTGCATTTAAGAAAATTTGCGCTTGCCGGCGGCTTGATGTATGTGAATTTTCCGGCCACTTCAAAAGATAAAATTTATGGAGCAGGATTTGGATTTATTACTGGAACATTTGGTAATGAATATTCGCATGCGTCGATGTCTTCAGGCTGGGGATATATACAATCAGAAGCCGGATGGGAAATTATGGAAGAGCCAATTGTTGTACTGGCAGGAAATGCCCGCATTAATTCATTTATGGCATTGGTAACGGAGAACTGGTTTTATCCGCAAGTGGGATTGGACGATTCATTATTGACCCTCTCGGCGCGCTTTTTCGGACAGCAAATAGCGCTGGATTTAGGGGCAATATTCTCAATTAATTCGATACGTGATAAGCAGACCCCAATTCCAATTATAAATATTACATACCATTACAATTGATTTAGAAGACTACCTTTTACTGTAACACGAATCGAAATGCTATTTCAGCTTGTTGATTTTTTTGTACCGCGCTCGGTTCCAAAGGATTTAAGCGCCACTGTTTAAGCGTCTTCAACGTAATTGATTCTAATTTTGCATCGCCTTTCTGCAGAAGATTCATGTCTCCAATGGAACCATCAGGCAGGACTGTTATTCTAATCTTTATCAGGACTTCCTTATTGACGCCGTCAGGATAAACGGGTAATGGGTCAAACAGTACTTCACGTTCCATTCCCACCCAGCTGATGGTGTAGGGTTTTTCAATATTTATTGTACCTGATTGTCCTTCAGATGGTTTTATTGAGGAAATTTTTTCACCCACTATTGGTTCATCAACGTTCCTGAGAGGTCGATAATTAGTGGGAATATCATTTGTTGCAATCTCATTTGATTCGCGTACTAAACCGGTCAGAGGATCCTGAGAGGATTTGATCCGTTGTCCTGATTCTTCAATCGGCATATCCGATCTGTTTCTTTCAACTATTTTTTCAGGATCTTGTTCGGTCATTCGCCTATCTGGCAAATCAACCGAACGAGTTATTGGTGTTTGGTCTACAATAGCTCGGCTTTGATCGGTAATCTGAGTACTGGTATTTTGGTCAATAGAAACAGATTCTTCAGGAATATAATTAGATATTGTCAGTTGGGCATAATCAGAATATTCAATTTGGTTTTTGAAGACAATCACCAGGAATAAAGTTCCTAAAAAAACATGGAATATTAGAGATACTATCCAGCCCTCAAAACCAGTCAAATTTTGATTAAATGGTTTGGTCATTCTATCTTTTCAGTTGCTATATTAAAATTAGCTGCGCCAATTTTTTTCCCGATATCAAGTATTTGAACTGTTCTACCAATTGTAACCTCTTTATCTGCACGAATAATAATGGCCTGGTTCGGGTCGAGAATCATCAACTGATTCCACTTTGCAGGCAATTGATCTATTGAAACTTTTTTATTATTTAAGTAAGTATCTCCATTTTTTGTAAGCGTAATAGAAATACTTTTTTCCTGCGTCGATTCTGAAATATCTGATAATGGAAGCTTGACTTTAATTCCAGGCTGTATGATAAAACTTGAGGATAAAAGGAAAAAGATCAGAAGCAACATAACAATATCGGTCAAAGATGATAGCGAAAAAGTATCAAGTAGTTTGTTTTCTGTTTTAATTTTCATTTTATTCTGATCGAAGCTGCGCAGCTTTATTATGCTCAAGAATCAGTTCCGTTAATTCATTTGAACTGGTCTCTATTTCAAAAACATGATGATTAATTTTTGATGTAAGATAATTATAGAAAATATATGTAGGTATGCCGATTGTTAATCCTGTAGCAGTGGTCATTAATGCTTCCCAGATACCACCTGCCAGAACCGTAGCGTTAACATTACCGCCTAATCTTTCTATATCCATGAAAGCCTGGATCATCCCGGTTACTGTACCAAGAAATCCAATTAGCGGCGCTATTCCTGAAATTGTAGCTAAAACGCTCATGTTCCGTTCCATCAGGTGGACCTGTTCGGTTGCTGCCACCTCCATCGCTGATTCGATTGTTTCCTTATCGGATTTTGCACGGCGAATTCCTTCTTTTAACACGATCGGTGATGCACCTTTGGTACCAGTACAAAGATCGATTGCTTCAGCGTTTTTACCGTCTTTGATCAAGGCTTTAAGCTCGAACATGAAATGATTGGTTTTTGTCTTAAACTTATTTAGATCAAATAACTTTTTAACTATAACTGCCAGTGCTATAATTGAGCTGAGCAACAGCGGAATCATTAGCCAGCCGCCCTGTGCAATAATACTCAATAAATTCATAAATCCTCCCAGTCGGTTTCAGAATTAATTGTATCAGTATTTAAATTCATTATTTCTTTACCAGAATATTTTAATGCCACCATTCCCGTGTATTCCCGGCAATTGATATCCATGCCATAGTTCAATGTATTCATCGGTGATATTATTGACATTGATAAAGATTTCGAAATTATTATTAATTTTCTTACTTAAGTATATATTATGAATAAAATGTGATTCAATTTTTGCAATTTTTACAGGATAATCAATTGTAGTTGCATCACGTTCACCTGCGTACTGCCCAGTTAGGGCAACTTGTATATCATAGCCAGGGAATAATTGTAATGAATATTCCAATTCTAATTCAGGAAGATAGGGAATATATTTTGCGCGTTCGCTTGATTTAATTTCATAATTGTTATACCGGGCGGTTGCCCACAATTGAACATTAGAATGAATATTCCAGTTCAGCATTGCCCTGATTTGATCCAGTTCAACAACGTTGTCATAGACAAGATACCATCTTCCATTCAACCTAAAATCGTTTGTACCAATGTCTTCGTACATTGCATAGTTTTCTATTTTGGTGCGATCAAACAGTATTTCAAAGGAAAGATTATATGTGCTTGAACGGCGCCACCCGATTTGAATATTTTGACTATGATCCTCGAACACTAAGGGAGTAGCAAGGTTGAGATAGGGGTTTATATTTAATTTTTGTGAAAGAGTAATAGGTACGACCTTTGGATCAGATGATAAAAAAACACTGCCAAATATGCCAAAATTAAACTCTGCACTAAAATTTGGATAAGCGGCAGATTCAATTTCACCATTGATTTCTGGTACGACATAAAAAACTATTTTGAAGTAAATCATTATAGTCGTTTAGATATTGAAAATATGCCCCACCGATGCGAATATGCAAACGGGGAGTGATTAATCTTTCAATTCTTAATTGTGTCTTTCCAAAATAAGCTTCATTTATTGTAATATTTTCACCGATATCATCACGGATTTTATCGATATAATCGATTGGATTACGATCAAGCTCCCTGATAATCCAACTATGCAGGCTGTCTAACTGGGAGGCATTGAGCGGCTCTTCAATGCGGTCTAAAATAAATTGGATACTTCCATTTATATACGTTGATCCGATTGCTCCAGAACCTGAAATATTAGTCCAAACATTCCAATTGAATAGCTGCGAATTGTCAGGATCTAAATAGCGTACCCCGTTCTCAAGTCGAAAATTAAGAGGACTCCATTTTCTAAAATCTGTAACAGAATTAAGGTCCAAATCGAAGCGTGTTCGTTTTTCGTTAAAATTGGTGGCAGCACCATAAAATCTGTAGCCCTGCTGCTTTAATGAAATCTCCGATTTATTTTGCGTATATTTATTAAATCGATGGATATTAATCAAACTTCCTGAGAAACTTTCAAAACCAGCATTGGGTAAATGACCCTCGTTATATTCATAATCTAAGTTTGTAAATAATTCATCATCCACAAACCGTTTTCTAAGTTTTAATCCCGCAGAAGTCTCAGCATATTTTCCGTATGACGCATAAAATTCATTAACGATTTCAGAAATAGGTTGGACCACTTCTTTTTTTTCCTTGTCGCCGCCAGCAGCGGGGGCAGATCGATTTGATTTTCCTTCCTTTGTCGGATTATCTTCGACGTTGACAGATATCGATTTATCAACCGGATTGCGATAAATTGGTACTGTTTCAACCTGCTGCTCACCTGTAATAACATGTTCTTTCAAATCAATTATTGGAAGCAATTCTGTTTTCTCATCTTCAGCAGTTTCAATCGTTTCAACGATTGTGGTATCAGATTTCGTGATTGATGTTGCGCGAATTGGTTTTTGTTTCTGAGCAAAAATGGGAGAAGCAACTGAGATTACAAATAAACTTGCAAGAAGAATTCTAAACAATTGCGTTGATTTTATGATTTTGTTCATCAATTAATTTGCATTTATTCGCGTTAAACCTGCTTGTGCAGCTGCATAATACTCACCATCAGGATGTTGCTCAATAACTAATTCATAAAGCCGCTGTGCCTCGTTATCATTATCAAGAGCCTCAAAGCATTCTCCTGCTTTGATTGTTGCTGAAGCAACCCAACTATCATATTGTGGGTACAAATATCTGACGCGCAATAAATTTTCTGCCGCCTGCTCATAACTGGCATTCATGTAATACGTCCAGCCAATCAAATACTGTGCTTCGGCCGCAAACTCATCCGTTCTCCTTGAAATTACCGTCTTATGTAAATTAATTGCGTCAGTTCCTTGGCGCTCAGCTGTGATAAGCCTGCCAAGATTATTACGTGCTCGATCAGCATAGGATGTCTGTGGATATTGGGCAATTAATTTTTCATAATTGGCAGTGGCAAGATTCGATTTATTTAAAGTTTCCTGTGTTACAGCTGTCTCAAGCAACGCTGAAAGTGCTTCGGCTGATTCTGGATGATCCCTAATTACGGCAATGAAATAGGATTCTGCTTCCTGATAATTTTCTCCTTTAAAAGCAAGCTGGCCCAGTTTCAATTGTGCATTTGCAGCTAATTCATGATTTGAATATTTTTGTGTCAATAACTTCAAATATCTGACCGAGTTATTTTGATCTCCTTTCACAAGGAAAGCATCCGCCAACCCGAGATATGCATTTGGATTTACTGAACTGTTGCTGAACTGTGAAATAATCAATTGATATTGCGTGATAGCTTTATCCGGTAGCTTCTTTATTAAATATGAATCACCATTTTTCAGCAATAGTTCGGCAGCAAAAGGATTGTTTGGATGCTCCATGATAAAATTATCAACAACTTGATTTGCCTGGTCAATCTCGCCTAAAATTAAATGTGAATCTTGAATACCCGTAATGGCGTCACCGATCTTATTACTGCTTGGATATTCTTCCAGGAGGACATTGTAATTTTGAATCGCCTCGTCAAATTTCTGCAAATTATAATAGGCATTACCAATTTCAAGATAGGCGGTCGGGACTAACGTACTTTGGGGATATGAGTCGACTAAGGATTTATAATTAATAATTGCTGTTTCAAATTCGTTCAACTGCTGGGAATAAATTGAAGCCAATTCAAATATTGCATCGTCTGCAAACTCTGATCCTGGTGATTGATTAATAAGATTCCGATAAATTTCGGTCGCGGGCTCATAATTGTCAGCGTTTCGATTTGAACGTGCAAGCTGAATTATTGCCTTATTATGCAGCTGGCTGGAGACTGGAGCACGATCAATAACTTTTTGATAGTATGGATAAGCGTTTTCAAACTGTTTCAAAGCATAAAAACAATTAGCGACCTGGTAGTGGGCATCGCTGCTATATTTGCTATCAGGGTATTGATTGATTACGGCAGAAAAATCCTTTCGTGCCTCAGCATAATCACCTAGTGCATATTTAGCATAAGCGCGAGAATAAATGGCGTCCAGTCGTTTTGGTGAATCGGTATATTTTACTAAAAAATTAGTGTAAGCAGTAATTGCATCCTTGTAATTATTCCCTTCATAGTGAATTTCTCCTGACCAGTAAGTGGCGAGATGATTATTTTCATGATCAGGATAGCGCTCTAAGAATGTTGCGAATGTTTCTAATGCAGCAGGAAATTTTCGTTGACGGAATTGACTCCAACCTTTCCGATATAAGCTTCTTGCCAGATCTATATCGGAATCGGCCACTTCCAGCAATCCTGAATAATATCTTTCGGCGTTTTCATAATTTTGCAGTTCAATTGAACATTCAGCACACATTTTATAGGCCTGCAAATACGTATCAGAATCCTGGTAATTGGCAACAATATTAGAGAAATAATTATAGGCGGATTCATAATTCTTGTCATTGAAAAAGTACAATCCAAGTTCAAAATTCGCATTGTCAGCAAAATTACTTTCAGGTGAAAAATCAACAATTTCTTCAAATTCCACGTTTCCACGTTCATCAAAACCAGCATTTTTTAATGAGACCCCCAATAAATATTGGACCTGGTTCTGAAATTCGTCGGGCCTGTTAGTTTCTTTTAAATCCTCGAAGGTGGAAATGGCTGCATTAAAATTCTTCTCTTTAATATATATCCATCCCAAGCCCAACTGAGCTTCCGCTGCAAACTTGCTCTCAGGATAATCATTTATTACTTTTATGAAGTAGTTTGACGCCTTTGGCATATTATCCTTTTCATAATATGAATCACCTAAATAATAAAGTCCAACCGCCTGGTATTGGGGACTTATAATTGAGCTCTGAAAAGGTAATTCAAGCGTATTGATCACCTGCTGGTAATCCTTTTTACGCCAAAAAGCTTCCCCCATTTTAAACTTCGCATCAGGTAAAAGCGGGCTATCAGGATAATTATCAGCTAATGCTTGAAATGCAATAGTTGATTCATCATAATGTTGTTGGATTAGTTTTGTCCAGCCAAGAGAATAATATGCATAATCCTTTAACTCATTATTATCAGCTTCAATGACATTAGAGTAATACAATGAAGCACTAGCATAATCTTGAATTTCAAAGAAACTTTCGCCAGCCCAATAATTTGCACGATTAATAAATTCACTTTTTGGAAATTTGTTTTCAAAATCTCCAAAACTGGTTGCTGCCTCGGTATAATTTTGCTCTTCATAATAGGTTTCGCCGATCATGAATGCCGCATCGTCGCGCAGGTTGCTAAATGGAAACTGTACTAAAAATTCTTTCAATACAACGCGCGAATCTGAGAATTTTTCAAGGCGAAATTCAGTATTGCCTAATAAGAAATATACCGACTCTCGCCAATCGCTGGTGGGATATTTGTAAATAAATTCGCGTAATCGCAATTCAGTGGATTGATATAATCCATCCTCGAACAAACCAACGGCGATCAGATAATCATTCCGTTCTAATTCATACGCACTCTGACTAAATCCCAAAGTGCAAAACATGGATATAATTAATCCTATTCGATACAATTTGCGAAATTTCATCTATTTATTGAAATTATATGTGGTAATTAAATTTACAAAAATATACCACAACCTTTTATTTATTTTGATATTCATTTGACTATTCTAGGATGTATATTGGTCCAAGCGATTATTCAAACAATATTTTTAGGCATGAAAATACTAATCATTATTATAGATTGAAACATATCGCTTCGTCCACAAGTTAACAAATGATAATTTCTTTCTGCATTTTATGGATAAAAAACGAGGAAAAATTCTTTGGATTGATGATGAAATTGATCATCTCCGCCCGCACATCCTTTTTTTAGAGGAAAAAGGATTTCATCTAACGCCCATAACTAATGGCCGCGATGGCATCGAATTGGTTAAACAGGAACCATATGATCTCATATTAATTGATCAGTACATGCCAGGGTTAAGTGGGTTAGAAACAATACGCCGATTGCAAAGAGAACTTATAAACATCCCCATTATTCTAATCACCAAAGGTGAAGATGAAGCCTTGATTGAGGAGGCGATATCTGAAAAAGTTGTTCAATATTTAGTGAAACCGATTAAACCTTCTCAGGTTTTCATTGCCTGTAAACAAGTTTTAGAAGAACAAAGGATTCTTACCGAAAAAACCACCAGCAGATATCTAAAGGAATTTCAGCAAATCGAGCATCTGCTAGAACAAGCATCGACGCTTGAGCATTGGTGGGATATATATAATCAATTGGTTAATTGGCAATTGAGCTTTGATGAACAACAACATATAGGTCTTGAATCCATTCTTGCCGAACAGATTCAAACTTGCAATCGTGAATTTTTTCACTTTGTATCAAATAATTATACAGATTGGTTATCGCAGAAGAAACGACCAATTAGTTCCCCTGATGTAATTGAGAAATTCGTAGCACCTCATCTGAATAACCAGCAAAATGTAGTATTCATCCTGATTGACGGGTTACGTTTGGACCAGATGAGAATGATGCTTCCAATGCTGTCTGAATCATTCAAATATAGTATTGATTTTCATTTGTCAATATTACCAACGGCCACTGCTTTCAGTCGGAATTCAATATTCAGTGGATTATTTCCAGATGATTTGAATCGGAAATATCCTCATCAAAAATTAGTTTTATCGGAACAATCTTCAAATCTTAATCAGTTTGAAAAACAGTTTTTAATGGATCAATTGAAACGATTGAATCTGAGCAAGGCTACCTATATGTATGAAAAAATATGGAAAGCTGAAGATGGCATTAAGCTCAGTCATAGAATTTTAGATTTGCTGGATATTAATTTAATTACTTTAGTCGTCAATTTCGTGGATATGCTGGCCCATAAACGATCTGAATCAGAATTACTTAAGGAGATGGTTCCCGATGAGGCTGGTTATAGAAATGCAGTTCGCACGTGGTTCAGGCATTCATGGCTATTAAAGTTAATTCAGAAACTGAGCGAACAAAATGTTAAGATCGTAATTACAAGTGATCATGGCAGTATTCGTGTGCATCAGGGGGTGGTTGTTGGTGGGGATCGTAGTACCTCTACCGGGATTAGATATAAATATGGACGCAATCTAAATTGTGATTCAAAACATGCCTTAATAATAAATGATCCAAAAGATTACAGGTTGCCTGAATTTGGTCCGCAGACAAATTATTTAATTGCCAAGGATGATGTTTATTTCTTATACCCAACGCAGTATCACAAATATAAATCAATGTTGGAAGGCAGCTTCCAGCATGGCGGAATTTCAATGGAAGAAGTTCTGGTGCCAGTATTAACTCTAGATCCTAAACAATAGGTTTTTTATGCAGGCACAAGAGATCATTGTAAAATCGGTCGCCGAAACACAAGAATTTGCCGGTAAATTTGTTGAAAAACTTAACGCTGGAACAGTAGTAGGGTTATATGGTCAATTAGGCTCAGGTAAGACGACCTTTGTGCAAGGAATGGCAAAGATTCTTGGGATTAATCAGTTAATCGGATCACCGACATTTAAATTGATCAGTGAATACCAAGGTAAAACTAAAAAATTATATCATATAGATTGTTATAGAATTAATAACATCTCAGATTTTTTAAATATTGGTGGTGAAGATTATTTATATCCAGAAAATGCAATTACTGTGATCGAGTGGGCGGATATAATTTCTGCCATTCTTCCAGAGAATACAATTACAGTCACTTTGAAAAGAATTCCAAATAAACATGACTATCGAAAAATAATTACTTAATTCCGATGATATGAATATTCTTGCGATTGAGACAGCAACAGCGGTATGCAGCATAGCATATTTTCAAAACTCTACATGCAGCAGGATTATTGAAAACCAAATACCACGGCAACACGCAGAGAAACTACCATTATATTTCAAAGATATTGAAATCGAATACAGCAACTTTTTCGCAGATTTGAATGGTATTGCGGTATCAATTGGACCGGGGTCATTTACTGGTTTGAGAATTGGTTTGAGTTATGCAAAAGGGCTGGCATTCAGTCATAACCTTCCTCTTATACCGGTTCCAACTCTTAGATCATTATTAGTAGATTTTCCAGAGCGCTCAACAAATTATCGTATATGGCTAAAATCTCATAAAAACATCTATTTTGAACAAAAATTAAACTATCAAAATAATTCACTTATTGAGCAACAAATAGAGGTGAAAAGGTTCGACAAACTAAATGACCATGATCTTCCAAATGAATTGATTTTACACTGGAATTGCGATGAATTCTTTGAAAATATGAAGTTGACAAAAAATATTTTTCAAGTAATACCCTCTGCGAATAAAATTGGGAAACTAGCAATTGATAATTTTGATGCATGGGTTGAAAACAAACCACATAATCTGGTGCCTAATTATATTTCGCCTTTTGAAATAAGAAATAATAATTAAAATGGTAATAAATGTTCAGCAATTATTTGAACTTGTCGACTTGCTGTTACTGGTTTTTGTATATTAAATGTTCTTATGACTTGGTTTAAACGAAAAGAAGATAATCTTAAGGATTCCGAAAGGAAAGAAATTCCAGATGGATTATGGTTAAAGTGCCCAACTTGCTCTGAAATATTATATAAACCCGAGTTAGAAAAAACGCACTCAGTTTGCCGGCATTGCAACCATCATTTTCGGATCAAACCGCGTATTTATATCAAGATTTTGTTAGACGATGGGTCGGATAAGGAATTATTTTCAAATATTACATCAGTTGATCCCTTGAATTTCAAAGCTGGAAAAAAGTACCACGAGCAACTTTCCGCTGCGCAGGATAAAACAGGTGATATGGAAGCAATTCGTTGCTATGACGGTAAGATTGACGGGAAAAATGTGGTTTTGGGAATTATGAATTTTGCGTTTATTGGTGGAAGCATGGGATCTGCGGTTGGTGAGAAAGTATCGCTTGCAATTGATAGAGCGGGAAAAAATCAAATACCACTTTTCCTTATTTGTGCATCTGGTGGTGCTCGCATGCAAGAAGGCGCTTTTTCTTTGATGCAATTGGCGAAAACCAGTTCAAGATTAGCAAAATTTTCTGAAAACGGTGGTTTATATATACCAATTCTCACGGATCCCACCACCGGCGGTGTCACGGCAAGTTTTGGAATGCTCGGCGATATCATTCTTGCCGAACCGGGCGCATTAATTGGATTTGCAGGACCGCGGGTAATTAAGCAAACCATAGGCCAGGATTTACCTGAAGGATTTCAGCGGTCAGAATTTCTGATGCAAAAAGGATTTATTGATCACATAGTTTCACGGGACTCAATGAAACAATTAGTGTCCAATCTAATTACTAAATTATCTTGAAAAACCGGCCTAGCATACTTGTAACAAATGATGACGGCATCTTTGCAGCCGGTATTTTTGCCCTTTGGGAAGCAATGCAGGATATTGGCGATGTTATCGTCGTTGCCCCTGACATAGAAAAAAGTGCAGTCGGGCATGCAATAACTATTTCCGATCCAATCAGGATCAAGAAAATTAAAAGTAGCAATGGTTATGGTGGATTTGCAGTTAAGGGTACCCCTGCGGATTGTGTAAAAATTGCAGGGCAAGCACTTTTGAATAAACCGCCTGACATCGTTATTTCGGGTATAAATCATGGTGCCAATGTGGGTAGCAATATTATTTATTCTGGGACAGTCTCTGCTGCCACGGAAGGCACAATGCTGAATATTCCGTCAATCGCAATTAGTTTGAACTCAATCAAGGGTGGTAATTTTGATTCTTCAAAGAAGGTTGCCAAGGAGGTTGTTACTGCAGTTATTAAAAATGGTCTCCCAGACGGAGTTTTACTAAATGTTAATGTACCGAATGTTGCACCCAATGAAATTCAGGGATATAAAATAACCAAACAGGGGAATATCTTTTTTAAAGATCGATTTGAAAAAAGGGAGGATCCTAGAGGACAAATTTATTATTGGATGACAGGGGAAATTATTGATGAAGATTCTGACAGTAAATATGACGGTAGCGCTTTGCATGAAAACTACATTAGTGTGACTCCAATACATTACCGATTAACTAATGAATCGTTTATTCCCAACCTAAAAAAATGGAAGTTTCAATGACAAGAGGTGGAATCGGAATCCTGGATTTTGGTTCGCAATATACGCAATTGATAGCACGCCGGATCAGAGAACACAAAGTTTATTCGGAAATCTTACCGACCAACTGTTTAGCATCTGATATACAGAAAAAACAATTCGATGGTTTAATTCTTTCTGGAGGTCCATCAAGCGTATATGAAAGCAATTCTCCTGATTATGATGAAAAAATTTTCGAATTAGAAATCCCCATCTTGGGTATTTGTTACGGATTACACCTGATGGTTCAACATTACGGTGGATCAATCAAATCGTCAGAAATTGCAGAATACGGGCATGCTAATCTTAAACTTTTGAATCGCGCAACAATTTTTAACGGGGTTGATGATCGTACTAAGGTGTGGATGAGCCATTCGGATGCTGTTACAGTTGTCCCGGATAATTGGGAAATATTGGCCACTACTAACAACAATGATATCGCGTCACTTTCCAATGAGTCTATCGGTAGATTTGCAGTTCAATTTCATCCGGAAGTTGCGCATACCGAGGATGGTTTTCAGATCCTGGAAAACTTTTTGTTCAAAATGGGTAGTTGTGAACCAAATTGGACAGCGGGAAATTTTATTCATGAGCAGATCGCATTATTAAAGGCAACCATTAAAGATCAAAAGGTATTATGTGCCGTCAGTGGCGGCGTCGATTCATCGGTTGTTGCAGCCCTATTAAATAAAGCTATTGGAACCCAGGCCGTTGCAATCCTGATAGATCATGGTTTGATGCGGAAGAACGAAGTGGATCAGTGCTGCCTAATGTTAAGTTCGAAATTGGGCATTAACATCCATTCCACAGATGAATCCGAATCGTTTCTCAAAGCCCTGAAAAATGTAATTGATCCGGAAAAAAAGCGGAAAATAATTGGGAATCAATTTATTCGATCATTTGAGCGAATTGCTGACCAGTTTGGTGAAATAAATTTCTTAGCCCAAGGCACATTATATCCCGATGTGATTGAGAGCGGTACGTTGCATCAGGGGGGACAAGCTGAAATAATTAAAAGCCACCATAATGTTGGTGGTTTGCCGGACGATCTTGAATTTGAATTAATAGAACCTTTGCGTGATCTTTTTAAAGATGAAGTTAGAAAGGTTGGGAAAGAACTGGGCTTGCCAGATGAATTATTACAGCGGCATCCGTTTCCTGGACCAGGTCTGGCAGTCAGAATTTTAGGAGAAATTACTCCCGAACGATTATCCATTTTGAGGGAAGCTGACAGCGTATTTATTAATATTCTCCTTGAGGAAAATATATATCATGAAATCTGGCAGGCCTTTACGGTTTTAATTCCAATAAAAACTGTCGGCGTAATGGGAGACCGGCGCACCTACGATTACGTGATCGCATTACGGGCCGTAACCAGTGTTGACGGAATGACAGCGGATTGGTACGATATTCCAACCAACATTCTATCAAAAATTTCTAATAAAATCGTAAACACCGTTGTTGGTGTGAATCGTGTTGTATATGATGTAACTTCGAAACCTCCTGGAACAATAGAGTGGGAATGAGTATATAAGGCGCTGGATAGTCAAATATAAACAATGCATTTAATTAAATAGTGAGGTAATTATGTGTGGTATCGTGGGGTACTTGGGGAAAGAAGATTCTGTGCCAATTTTAATGAATGGTCTAAAACGTCTTGAATATCGCGGTTATGATTCCGCAGGTATTGCGGTAATAAATAATGAAAACCTCCACTGTATAAAAAAGGTTGGAAAGGTAAAAGAATTAGAAAGCGCATTAGAAGCATCTGTATTAACAGGCACTTTGGGAATTGCTCATACGCGCTGGGCAACGCACGGTGAGCCCAATGATATCAACGCCCATCCGCAGATGGATGAAACCGAATCAATTGCTTTGATTCATAACGGAATAATTGAAAATTATAATACTCTTCGAAAATTATTACTTGATCAGGGTATCACATTTAAAAGTGATACAGACACCGAAGTTCTAGTTCAATTTATATCTTCCATTTACCGCAGGGATGGATTATCACTGGAGGAAGCAGTTCGTGCCGCATTACAGGAAGTTGTTGGTGCCTACGGTATTGTGTTAATCAGTAAATATGAGCCTGATAAACTAATCGCTGCACGACTGGGAAGCCCGCTGGTAATTGGAATTGGCAAAGATGAATATTTTATCGCAAGCGATGCAACTGCAGTAATTGACTACACGCGCAATGTAATCTATCTTGATGAAGGAGAAATGGTAACAATAACCAGTGCTGGTTATACCATTAAACAAATTTTTGGTAATAAAATTGTTTCAAAAGAAATTTCAATTTTAACTGGATCGGTGGAACAGATTGAGAAGGGCAATTTTCCGCATTATATGCTCAAAGAAATCCATGAACAAAAACATACAATTACTGATACTTTACGAGGCAGATTACTATTAAAAGAAGGGAGTGCCCATCTAGGCGGTATTCAGGATTTCTTACCGAGAATCGAAAATGCCAATCGATTTTATATTACCGCCTGTGGAACATCCTGGCACGCCGGTTTAATTGGAAAAAATCTTCTTGAAGAATATGCTGAAATACCCGTGCATGTGGAATATGCATCCGAGTTCCGATATCGAAAACCGATAATAGATGCAAAAACCGTAGTAGTTGCTATCAGCCAATCTGGTGAAACAGCCGATACTTTAGCTGCGGTTAGAAAAGCAAAGAAAATGGGCGCATTGACCGTCGGTATTTGTAATGTGGTCGGAAGTTCGGTTGCCAGAGAGACCGATTGCGGCGTATATACGCATGCTGGTCCAGAAATTGGAGTAGCATCAACAAAATCATTCACAGCCCAGGTTGCTGTTTTGATGATGTTCGCATTATTGCTTGGACGAAGACGCGGATTATCCAAATCTAAAGGGAAAGCAATTTGTAAATCAATGGCCAACCTTGGCAGATATACAAAAATAATACTTGAAAATGATGCTCAAATATTGAAAGTAGCGAAAGAGACGCAGAAGGCTGACAACTACTTATATCTTGGTCGTGGTTTAAATTATCCAGTTGCATTAGAGGGGGCGCTAAAACTAAAGGAAATTTCTTATATCCATGCAGAGGGTTGTCCAGCGGCTGAAATGAAACATGGAACGATTGCTTTAATTGATGAAAAAATGCCGGTTGTGTTCATTGCCCCCCATGACAGTACTTATCAAAAAGTATTGTCGAATATCCAGCAGGTAAAATCGCGAAGAGGTATAACAATAATCATAACGGATGAAAGTACTCCTGACATAGTGGAGCTTGCTGATTATTTAATCGTTATTCCGACCAGCCATGAGCATGTTTACCCCATCTCAGCAATTATTCCGTTGCAGCTACTGGCATATCATCTGGCTGTTCTGCGGGGCTGCGATGTTGATCAACCACGGAATTTAGCCAAGAGTGTCACGGTCGAATAATTATTTAAAATGGATTTTAACACTCGTCTTTCTGATTGGCGTTGGAGCAGGTAAGAGCGGAGTATTAGAATCGCCGTCATCTGGGCAGGATCTTAAAAAAGCAGTCCGGGCCTATAATTCAGAGAACTTTGAAACTGCAGAAAAATTAGCAAAAAGAATTATAATTGAGCCATTTACAAAGTATACTACAGCCTCATATTTGGTAGCTGTCCGGTCGCAAGTAGCATTGGCAAAATATGACGATGCAATTCAACTGGGGCAGGATTTTTTAGAGAAATATCCCACTACGAATTATAGGAACTATATTTATTTTACTTTTGGTGATATGTATGTCGGGCAAGGTAATTACGCCGCCGCTTTTAGTATGTATTTCAGATCCAAAAGTAAAGCAAACAGTAAAATTTTTAATCGCAAAATTGACACTCGGCTTATTAATACAATTCAATATTCAGTTCCTGTTGAAACAGCAATTGAGCTGTTATTGACCAATTTCGATGTGAAGCAAACTGGCATTCTTAACCTGGCAAAAGCATATTCACTTATAAACGACGGGCTTACCAGACAGGCAGCTTCTTCCCTAGCACAAATAAATAAAATCAGATTACCAGAACCATACCTTGATCTGTACTACCGTTTGAATAAACAGCTCAAGTCAAATAAACATCGAAAAATAACCTTTGGCGTTATCGCACCATTATCAGGTGAAGATGCTGATATCGGAAATAGTTTTATCAAAGGATTAAAAAAGGCAGTGGATAAATTGCCAAGATATTCAAAGAATGTTTCGTTAATTGTTCATGATAATAAAAGTGAAACAATTCAAACTTTATTGATTTTGGATAAGCTAGAAAGAAATCCATCTATATTAGGTGTAATTGGACCCTTAGATTCTGATCGCGCATTAGCCGCCGCGGGCGCCTTAAAATCAACAAATTTGCCAATCTTAGTACCATTGAGTTCTCAAAATGATGTATCAAAAATCGGTAATAATTTATTTCAATTAAATTCAGATTGGAATT
>PVMS01013830.1_pt1 | contig 17191 bp, 16 predicted proteins | sample 1853461 | NCBI WGS metagenome assembly PVMS01 (sample SAMN08582032, study PRJNA380276) | Marine sediment metagenome, whole genome shotgun sequencing project. | isolation source: ocean sediment barecode stripped | collected 2017 | reverse complement strand
CCATTTACCGGGTCGTCATAATATGTTTAATGCTGTTACCGCTTTGGGTATGGCAATTTTAGCAGGTACCCCAGCCGATTGCCTGCCCAAAGCATTAAGTAGTTTTAAAGGAGTGAAGCGAAGATTTTCTTACAAAATTAGAACAGAGGATTTGGTTTTAATCGATGATTATGCACATCATCCAACAGAAATAGATGCCTTATTTCAGGCGGTGGAAGAAATGTATCCCAACAGTGAAAAATTAATTATTTTTCAGCCACACTTGTTTTCACAAGTAATTTTCTCCAATAGCCATTTTGAAGTGATACCCTGAATTGGTTCTTCTCTGGCAGGGTAAATATCTAAAAGGAACACCTCATTAAATTGAGATAAGCTTTTAGCAAATCCCGAAGCAAAATCACGAGTTCTTGAATACAAGTGTGGCTGAAAAACAATTAATTTTTCGCTGTTGGGATACATTTCATCCACCGCCTGAAACAAGGCATCTATTTCTGTTGGATGATGTGCATAATCATCAATTAAAACCAAATCCTCAGTTCTAATTTTGTACGAAAATCTTCGCTTCACTCCTTTAAAACTGCTTAATGCTTTGGGCAGGCAATCGGCTGGGGTACCTGCTAAAATTGCCATACCCAAAGCGGTAACAGCATTAAACATATTATGACGACCCGGTAAATGGAATCGTAAATTTTTTATCTCTTCTGAAGGTGTTTTTAAATCGAATACATAAATCCCTTTTTCTATACGAATATTTTTGGCTTCAAAATCAGCTTCTTCTGTTAATGAAACTGTTTTTCCTTTAAGAGGAAGTCCTTTTTTAATGAGTAAGTTTTCTTTTATTGGAAGTAATTCTGAAAACTCTATAAATGTCTTTTCCAATCCGGAAGCATCTTTATAAATATCCAAATGATCGGCATCCATCGACGTAACACAAGCTATATCAGGACTTAACTGCAAAAACGAACGATCAAATTCATCAGCTTCCACAACCATAAGTTCGTTTCCTTTGTGAATTAAATTTGAATGATAATTTTCAGAAATTCCACCTAAAAAAGCAGTGACAGACATATTGCAATCTGCTAATAAGTGTCCCAAAATTGCCGATGTTGTGGTCTTCCCGTGAGTGCCTGCCACAGCTAAACACATTGAATTCTTAGAAATTTCTCCTAACAACTTAGCACGTTTAATCACCCTATAATTTTCTGTTCTGAACCAAGAAAGAATGTTATTACTTTTTGGAATAGCTGGTGTATATATTACCCATGTTTTATTCCTATTCTGAATTTCATTTGGCAAAGTTGAAACCCTATCTTCAAACTGAATAGATATTCCTTCTGCTTTAAGTTCGTTCGTTATATCGGTAGGTGTTTTATCATAGCCATACACTTCCTTACCCTGAAGTTTGATATAACGTGCCAGTGCACTCATACCAATACCGCCAATTCCAATGAAGTAAAAATATTGTATGTTTTTAAATTCTATCATAAATCTTTTAAATCCTACTAGGTTTTGAAAACTTATTGGGTTTCTACTATTAATTTATCTATTTCAGCTACTATTTCTTTAGTAGCATTTGGTTTTCCTAAACTTTTAATGTTTTTTGAAAATTTCATTTGCAATTCTTCAGTATTGACCAACCTCGAAAATTCTGATTCAAATTTTTCATCCAACTCCCTTTCTCTAAGTAATAATGCAGCATTCTTATTAGAAATAGCCAAGGCATTTTTAGTTTGATGATCTTCGGTTACGTTAGGTGAGGGTATAAAAACCACTGGTTTTCCTACCAAGCACAATTCAGAAACCGATAAAGCTCCTGCTCTTGAGATAATAAAATCTGCAGCTGCATATGCCAAATCCATCTTATTTAAAAAAGCATGTACTTGTAAAATGTCATTGCCTTTGTCTTTATACTTTTCCTCATAAAAACTTCCACATTGCCAGATTACTTGTAAATTCAACTTTAAAAATAATTCCATAGAGGAATCTATGAGTTCATTAATTCTTTTTGCACCTAAACTTCCACCCAAAACCAAAAGTGTTTTTTTAGTTGGATCCAGGTTAAAATATTTTGATGCCTCTTCTTTTTTAAAATCGATATCCAGCAAGTCTTGTCTAACCGGATTTCCAGTAAGTTTAATTTTTTCTAAAGGAAAAAACCGATCCATTCCTTCATAGGCTACACAAATACTCTTGACCTTATTACTTAACCATTTATTGGTTATTCCCGCATATGAATTCTGTTCTTGAATCAAACAAGGTATTCCTTTATTAGAAGCAACTTTAAGTAATGGAGCACTTGCATACCCTCCAGTACCAATAGCAACTTGTGGTCTGAATTCTCTTAGAATTTTTCGAGATGCTAATAAACTTGATGTCAACTTTAAGGGAAACATTAGGTTTTTTATAGATATTTTACGTTGTAATCCCGAAATCCATAAACCCTTAATAGTGTAACCAGCCTGAGGTACTTTTTCTATTTCCATTCTGTCTTTAGCTCCTACAAATAAAAATTCAGCGTCCGGATAATGAGTTTTTAATTCGTCAGCAATAGCGATTGCAGGGTAAATATGACCCCCTGTTCCTCCTCCCGATATGATAAATCTATATGGCTTCACTTAATATTTCTAAAGGGTTTTCTTCTTTTTCTTCATTATTAATTACCTCTCTGTTTGCACTCACACTTAATACCATCCCTATTGCTAGGCAGGTCATCCAAATGGAAGTACCTCCACTACTTATTAGTGGTAACGTTTGTCCTGTTACCGGAAATAATTCAACAGCTACAGCCATATTTATCAATGCTAAAAACACAATAGGTAAACCGACTCCAATAACCAATAATTTTCCAAAAACAGTATTAGATTTATGGGCAACAACCACGAATCTGAATAGCAAAAACAAATACAAAGACATTAAAAATAACGAGCCTATTAATCCGAATTCTTCAACTATAATAGCATAAATAAAATCTGATGAAGATTGTGGTAAAAAGTTTTTCTGAACACTTTTACCTGGCCCCAATCCAAAGACTCCACCAGATGCAATTGCAATTTTTGCTTTTTCGATTTGATAATCAGCTTCCGTTTCCTCCCCATCAATAAAATTATCTATTCGACTAATCCAAGTATCAACCCTATTAGGAAAAACATCTGGAAATGCTTTAGCTGTTACTACAAACATGGTTAACATCAAAGCCCCTGCAAACAGGATTATTCCTAAGTATTTAATTGGATACCCACCAACAAAAACCAAAACAACCAACATGGTAAAAATGATTGCTGTTGTGGAAAAGTTGGCGGGAAGTATTAAGGCTAATATCCCAAATACTGGCAGCCAAAGGGGCAAAAGAGTTTCTTTGAATGTTACTGTTTTATCTTTAATTCTAGACAAATACCGGGCTACATAAGTTAATAGAACAACTGAGGCAAGGGTGGATGTTTGAAAAGTCACACCCACAAAAGGTACTCGAATCCATCTACTTGCGTTAGCTCCTTCAATTGTAGTTCCTTGAGTCATCGTGTATACTAATAATACAACCACTACGGGAAGTAAAATAATAGACAATCCTCTAAAATAACGATAGGGTACTTTATGAACTCCATATAAAATTGCAAAGCCTAATAATAAATGTGCCAAGTGTTTCAATAAGAATTTAAAAGTATTCCCATCACCATATAAATAGGCTAAGTTGCTACTAGAACTATAAACTGGTAAGAATGAAAATAATGCCAACAGAGTAACTACAGCCCAAATAGCTTTGTCTCCTTTTATATATTGGAATATTTTATTCATTAACCTTATAAATTATAATTTTCTAACTGCTTCTTTAAATTTTCGTCCTCGATCTTCATAGTTTTCAAATAAATCAAAACTTGAACAAGCAGGTGATAACAATACAGTGTCCCCTTTTTTGGATAATCGATAGGCTACTTGAACAGCATCTTGCATGGTGTGAGTTTCAACCATGATATCAACTAATTCACCAAAAGCCTTAATTATTTTTTCGTTTTCAAAACCCAGACAGATTATTGCTTTTACTTTTTCGTTTACTAATGGATACAACTCACTATAATCATTTCCTTTATCTATACCACCTACTATCCAAACAGTGGGGCTTTCCATACTATCCAAAGCATAGAAAGTAGCATTAACATTAGTCCCTTTTGAATCGTTTATATACTTTACATTATTGATTTTTAATACATGTTCTAAGCGATGTTCAACACCCTGAAAGTTTTCTAAACTTTTTCTAATAGTATCTTTTCTAATATTAAGCAACTTTGCAACTGTTGAAGCCGCCATAGCATTTTTTAAATTGTGTTGTCCTTGTAATCCTAAATTTGAGATTGGCATAGTAAATTGGTTGTTATCTATTATTTTTATTATTATTTCTTTATTTTTTATAAATGCGCCTTTTTCAAGTCGTTTTTTTACTGAAAAAGGCAATAATTGAGATTTTATAGGGTGTTGAGAAAGCCATTGGAGAATCATTTCATCGTCAGCATCATAAATAAAATAGTCTCTTTCTGTCTGATTCATGGTTATCCTGAATTTTGAATCGATATATTTTGAATAGTCATTATCATATCTATCCAAATGATCTGGAGATAGGTTTGTTAATACTGCAATGTGAGGTGCAAAATCTTCAATTCCATCCAACTGAAAACTGCTTAATTCCAATACATAGTTTTCAAAATTTTCTATTGCAATTTGTTTTGCAAAACTTTCACCTATATTCCCACCTAAGGCTACATTTTTATCACCTAGTTTCAATATTTGGTAAACCATAGTTGCAACAGTTGTCTTACCATTGCTTCCAGTAATTCCTATAATATTTGAATGCGTATATTTTGCAGCAAATTCAATCTCAGAAATTACTTTCACTCCTTTATCCTTCAGTTTTATAACAATAGAAACAGAATCTGGAATTCCAGGACTTTTCATTACTATATCTGCTGAAAGTATTTTGGTTTCAGTATGACCTTCTTCTTCCCAAAAAATCTCATTATGTAAAAGAACTTGTTTATACTTATTTTTTATTTTTCCTATGTCTGAAACAAATACTTCAAAGCCCTCTTTTTTTCCTAAAAGGGCGGTCCCCACTCCGCTTTCTCCCGCACCTAGCACAACTAGTTTTTTCATTATCTAATTTTAAGAGTCACTATAGTTAGAATTGCCAGAAAAATTCCAACAATCCAAAACCTAGTTACTATCTTACTTTCGTGAAATCCTTTTATTTGATAATGATGGTGGAGAGGAGACATTCTAAAAATTCGTCTTCCCTCACCAAATTTTTTCCTGGTATACTTAAACCATCCAACTTGCAATACAACAGATAGATTTTCTAATAAGAAAATACCACAGAGTATGGGAATTAACCATTCTTTTCTAATAGCAATAGCAATAACCGCTATTATCCCTCCAATTGTCAGACTTCCCGTATCCCCCATAAATACTTGCGCTGGATAGGCATTATACCATAAAAACCCTATGAGTGCACCCACAAAAGACATAATAAAAATGGATAGTTCTCCAGTATTGGGGATGTACATAATATTGAGATAATCTGAAAATATCACGTTGCCTGAAACCCAGGCAAAAATGGCAAGTGTAACACCAATTATTGCCGATGTCCCCGCAGCGAGTCCATCGATGCCATCGGTAAGATTAGCACCGTTGGAAACCGCTGTGATAATAAAAATAACTATGGGGATAAAGATTAACCAAACATATTTTTTTGCTCCCTCTCCAGCCCAACTTATCAGGCTTTCGTAATTAAACTCGTTTTTCTTTACAAATGGAATGGTTGTAAGTAGTGTTTTCTCTTCAGGATAAAATTCCGGGATGTTGTTTTGTGTAACATTTTCAATGTTATTATTCGTATTTATCTTGTGACGTTTTACTGTAATATCCGGATGAAAATACATGGTTGCTCCTACTATAATTCCCAATCCAACCTGGCCAATTACTTTAAATTTCACAGACAATCCCTCCTTATTATTTTTGAATTTTTTAATATAATCATCTATGAAACCAATAGTTCCCATCCATACTGTGGTTACCAGCAATAGAATGACATAGATGTTTTCCAGTTTAGCAAAGAGTAATACGGGAATTAAAGTAGCCAATATGATAATAATTCCACCCATTGTTGGAGTTCCAGCTTTTTCTTCTTGACCCTGTAATCCCAGATTACGAACGGTCTCTCCTATCTGCTTTTTCCGCAAATAATTAATAATTTTCTTTCCATAAACCGTTGCGATCAGTAGTGAAAAAATGACAGCTAAACCCGCTCTAAAAGTTATAAACTGAAAGAGTCCTGCTCCAGGCAATTGATATTTTTTCTCTAAAAAATCGAACAGATAATACAGCATATTACTTATTTAGAGAGTTTAACAGTTCATTAATTATTTTGAAATCATCAAAATCAAATCGTTCTCCATTAATTTCTTGATAGGTCTCATGACCTTTTCCAGCCACTAAAATGATATCTCCTTCCTGAGCTAATTGACAAGCGGTTCTTATAGCTTGTTTCCTATCTGTAATCGATACCATTTTTTTATAATGTCGGGCTGGAACACCCTTTTCAATTGCCTCAATAATAGTTTCTGGATTTTCACTTCTCGGATTGTCACTTGTAAATATCACTTTTGTACTAAGCGATGCAGCAATGTTACCCATCTTAGGCCTTTTCTGAATATCCCGATCTCCACCGCAACCAACCACAGTAATCAGTTCTTCATTTCCAGTACGGATGGTATTAATAGTTTCCAGAACATTTTTTAAAGCGTCTGGAGTATGTGCATAATCCACAATTGAAGTAATGTTTTTTTCTGAAACTAAATACTGAAATCTTCCATCAACACTATCCAAATTGCTCATTAATTGAAGGGTCTCTAAAGTTTCTAATCCTAATAAATCTGCAGCGGCATAAATAGCTAACATATTATAGGCATTAAATTTACCAATGAGTTTTACCCACAATTCATGGTTATTAATTTTTAGCAACAAACCATTTAATTGGTTCTCAAGAATTTGGGCTTTATAATCTGCAAACGACTTTAATGCATAGGTATATTTTTTTGCTTCAGTGTTCTGAAGCATTATTTTTCCATTTTTATCATCAATATTTGTTAAAGCAAAAGCGGATTTTGGTAAGCCATCAAAAAACATCTTTTTCACATTTCGATATTCAGCAAAATCTTGATGGTAATCCAAGTGGTCATGAGATAAATTGGTGAATATCCCTCCCGAAAAATGAAGCCCCTCGATACGCTTTTGATGTATACCATGTGAACTCACTTCCATAAAGCAATAATCCACACCAGTATTTACCATTTCTTTTAAATATCTATTAATGGTTAGTGAATCTGGTGTTGTATGGGTTGCTTGGTATTGTTTTGAATCCACTATAATTTTAACAGTGGAGAGTAAGCCAACTTTAAATCCTGTTTCTTTAAATAGCTGAAACAATAATGAGGTTATTGTTGTTTTTCCATTTGTTCCTGTAATTCCAATAAGTTTTAATTGCTCTGAGGGATTATCATAATAATTGGCTGCCATTATCGACAATGCTTTTTGAGAATCTGCAACCTGGATATAGGTTATTCCATTTATTAATTCCTCCGGAAATGATTCACAAATAATAGCTTTTGCTCCTTGATTTGAAGCCTTTTCAACATATTCATGACCATCGGAAACCAATCCCTTTATAGCTACAAAAACATCGTTAAGCTCTATTCCTCTAGAATCAAATTCTATTTTATTTATAGCTACAGAAGTGTTACCTACCACTTTATTGATAGTTACTTTATATAATATGTCTTTTAGTTGAATCACGTTAAATTCAATATTATTTTTTCTCCTTTATTTAAATTTTTACCAGAGCCTACAGATTGTTTTGATACTATACCATTTCCTATTATTTTTACTTCATACCCCATATTTTCTAATATTGAAACTGCATCCATCCCTGCCATTCCAATTACATTAGGTACTTTAGAAAATTCCTTTTGGGAATAAGAGTAATAAGCTTCATAATCATTTTTAACCGAAATATCTTCTTCATCAATTTCAGATACACTAGCTATTAGGGGAGAATCGGTAAATATTTTTTGTGCTATACGCTTAAACACCGGACCAGAAACATCGGCTCCATAATACCCCTTTTTAGTACTGGGTTTATGTATAATTACAATGCAAGAATATTTTGGGTTTTCAGCAGGAAAATAACCAGCAAATGATGAAATATATCTTCTATTTTCATTCCAGTCAGGCATCCAATATTCAGTTTGAGCAGTTCCTGTTTTACCTGCCATGGAGAAATAAGGAGAGTATAATTTTTTCCCAGTCCCCCGTATAACTATATTTTTTAGAATATCTTGAATTTGTAAAATGGTCTCTTCTGAACAAATTTTAGAATTGATAATTTCTTTTTCAAATGTTTCAATGGACTGATTCCCCGCTTGAACCTTTCTAATAAATAAAGGTTTTACCATAACACCATTATTTGCTATAGCATTATAGAAAGTAAGTGTTTGAAGTGGGGTAAGTCTTAAATTATAACCATAGGCTATAGAAGGTAAAGCATTTTTACTCCATTTAGGATGACCTGGTTCTGGAATCATTGGAATTCCTTCTCCTTTTATTGGAATACCTAAAGTATTTTTTAAACCAAAACTTTTTAACCTATCAATAAATTTTTGAGGATCTTCAGAATAACCCTCATCAATAATAGTCGCTAAACCGATATTTGAGGAAACTTCTAAACATTTTGCTGCAGAAATTTCTCCATACCCGCCACGGTGTGAATCATATATTTTTCTTCTGTAAAATGTTTTTACACCTTTTTTAGTATCAATCACAGAACTTGTATCGATCACTTTATCTTCAAGTGCCGCCATCATGGCCATTACTTTAAAAGTAGAACCCGGCTCATGAGATTCCCAAATAGCATAATTCCTTGCTTCATAATAACCTCCTTTTGAAGTCCTTTTAAGGTTAGCAACTGCTTTTATTTCTCCAGTTTCAACTTCCATGACGATCACACAACCATGATCAGCTTCATAATATTCCATTTGCTTAAGTAAGGCATGATGAGCTATGTCTTGGATGTTAACATTGATAGTAGTCAGGATATCAAACCCATCTTGAGGTTCTACTTCGTTTTCATCATAAACAGGTTTCCACTGACCTTTAGCAATCTTTTGTTTTAACCGCTTCCCATCTTTTCCCCGCAAATAATCATCGTAAGCTCCTTCAAAACCAACATCATAATGTCCTGGTTTTCCTTTTATTTCATTACCTACTAATCGTTCTGCAATTTTACCAATAGGTCTCTCTCTTACGGTTCGTTGTTTAACGATAATTCCTCCTCTGTAAGGGCCCAATTCGAATAGCGGGAATCCCTTTACTTTTATATATTCAGAATAACCTAAATCCTTAACGACAAGCATATATCGATTCTTATTTGCTCTAGCTTTTCTGAATTTTCTTTGATAATAAGATTCCGATTTACCAAACATCTTACTAAGTTCTTTGGAAAGAGCTGGAAGGTGTTTTTTAAAATCTGAAGAGGAAACTGTTAATGCATCAAATCTAATATCGTATTTGGGAACTGATGTAGCCAGTAAACTACCATCATCTGAATAGATATTACCTCGACTGGAAGGTATAATAGAGTTTTTGATTGTATTTTTTTTAGCTAATGCTCGATACTTATCACCGTCTACAAATTGAATATTTATCAATTTAACGATAATTAGTATCGCAAAGAGGAACATACATCCAGCGACAATATATAAGCGGTTTGATATGTTCTTTTCTTCTATTGGCACCGTGCTACTCTTTTGTGGTTATTAATATTTTTTGTGGTGGTGTTACGGAAGGTTGCAACCCTCGTCCTGCCATCTCAGAAATTACCTTACTTTCCAATTTGGTCTGCATAAGTATCATTCGTACATCAACATATTCACTTTTTAACTCTTTTACCTTATTACTAAGTTGAGCTATTTGGTGAACTTTTTTATCCGCACTATGGGAACTTGCTATCATAATCAAAGCCAAAAGAGAAAGGAAAATAATAAAACGCCAATTTTTAAAGGCGCCATCGCTTACCAAAAACTTTCCTTTTAATATGTTGTAAAAGTTGTCTTTCATAGTTTTTCAGCAATTCGAAGTTTTGCACTTCTAGCTCTGTTATTTTCTTTTATTTCTTCTTCTGTTGGGATTATGAATTTTCCTATCCTTTTAAATGGAACTTCCACCCTTCCAAAAACATCTTTTTCAGGTTCTCCATCAAACAGACCATTTCGTATAAATCGTTTTACCAATCTATCTTCTAAAGAATGATATGATATCAAACTTAAACGCCCCCCAGGTTTTAAAACTTCTTGTGTTTGAAGTAAAAACTCCTTTAAAGCTTCTAATTCTTGATTTACTTCAATTCTAATTGCTTGATAAACCTGAGCCAAGATTTTATTTTCTTTATGTTTTGGTAAAAATCGGCCTAATGCTATTTTTAATTCTTCACTAGAAATAATGGGTGATTGTTCTCTGATTTCAACAATAAGCCGCGCCATCCCTGCTGAAGAACGAAGTTCTCCATACTGAAACAAAACATCTTTTAATCTATCTTCTGAATATTTATTAATTACATCAAAAGCAGAAAAATTAGAATCTTGATCCATCCTCATATCTAAATCTGCTTCAAATCGAGTTGAAAATCCTCGTTCAGCTATATCAAACTGGTGAGACGAAACACCAAAGTCTCCTAAAATTCCATCCACTTTTTGATAACTATGAAAACGTAAAAATCGTTTTAGGTATCTAAAATTTTCGTTAATTAATAAAAAACGTGAATCATCTATAGCATTTTGCAATGCATCCTTATCTTGATCAAAAGCGATCAACATCCCTTTTTTTCCCAATCTTGCTAATATTTCCCGCGAGTGTCCTCCGCCGCCAAAAGTCACATCCACATAGACTCCATCAGGATGAATGTTTAGTCCGTCAACTGTTTCGGTTAATAATACCGGATTATGATATTCCATTATTATCATCACTTTCGTCTCCCATTACATCTTCAGCCAAATCAGCAAAGTCACTGGCTGCATCATTAATTGCTTGTTCATATTTATTTTTATCCCAGATTTCAACAATATTAATCGCTGAAGAAATCACTATTTCTTTTTTTATTCCTGCAAAAGACGAAAGGTCTTTTGGAATGAGGAGTCTCCCAGCCGAATCCATATCAACTGTTTTAACACCTGCTGTAAACCTTCGAATAAAATCATTATTCTTACGCCTAAATCGATTAAGCTTACCCATTTTTTGCATTAATAATTGCCATTCTTCCATTGGGTATAATTCTAAACAAGACTGAAAAACAGCTCGTTTTATTACAAATCCACTCGTAGAGACTGGAGTCAACTGCTTTTTTAAAGCAGCGGGTATCATCACACGTCCCTTAACGTCTGCTTTGCACTCGTATGTCCCAATTAAATTGAGCATGATGTAATTTTTAAAAAATTATAGTTTCAAATATATATAACTTTTACCACTTTTTCCCACAAATTACCACAATGTTAATAAGTTTTACCACTTATTTTGACTTAAACTCTAAAAAATTGAATTACAAAGCATTGTGGAAAAATAAAAGCAGAAAATAAAAATGCTTACTTTTGCCTTGTTAATTGCAACACCAGGTATGAAGCAAAAGATTAAAAAAGAAGGTAGGTTTACTTTTTTAGATATTGGTGAAGGTACTCCTGTTATCATTCTTCATGGGCTTATGGGAGGACTGAGTAACTTTGATGGTGTGACCAGTTTTTTTCCAGAAAAAGGATATCGAGTATTATTACCTGAATTACCAATTTACAAAATGTCCTTAATTAAAACCAATGTGAAAAATTTTGCAAAATATGTATCTAATTTTATAGATCATATGGGTTTTAAAGAGGTAATATTATTAGGAAATTCTTTAGGTGGACATATTGGATTGTATTGTACTAAATCATTCCCTGAAAAAATAAAAGCATTAATTATTACTGGAAGCTCTGGATTATATGAAAGTGCTATGGGCGGTTCTTTCCCAAAACGAGGGAATTATGAATATATCAAACAAAAAGCTGAAGATGTTTTTTACGATCCTGCTATTGCTACCAAAGAATTAGTAGATGAAGTTTTTGAATCTGTAAATGACCGCAATAAGTTGATACGTACTTTAGCAATTGCAAAAAGCGCTATACGTCATAATATGGCAAACGACTTGCCAAAAATGCAGACTCCTTCTTGTATAATTTGGGGTAAAAATGATACCGTCACTCCTCCTGAGGTTGCTAAAGAATTTCATGAATTACTTCCAGATTCCAATTTGTATTGGATAGATAAATGTGGGCATGCTGCTATGATGGAACATCCGGATGAATTTAATAAAATTATGTACGCTTGGCTTTTAGAGCGTGGCTATTAAGAAATGAAAATCAAATCGGCTGAATTTGTGATTAGCAATAGTGATGTTGCTAAATGCCCAAAGGATAAACTTTCCGAATATGCTTTTATTGGCAGATCTAATGTAGGAAAATCTTCTCTTATCAATATGTTAATGCAACGCAGAAACTTAGCAAAAACATCTGGTAGACCTGGGAAAACACAGTTGATCAATCATTTTATTATAAATAAAAACTGGTACTTGGTAGACCTGCCTGGTTATGGCTATGCTCGTGTTTCTAAAAGCAGTAAGAAGGTTTTTCAGAAATTTATAACCAATTATTTTTCAAAACGAGAGCAGTTAGTCTTGGCCTTTGTGTTGATAGATTGTCGACATGACCCTCAAAAAGTAGATTTAGAATTTATGAAATGGATGGGAGAAAACCAGATCCCTTTTTCTATCATTTTTACGAAAGCTGATAAATTAAAACCTAAGGTTTTAGAAAGAAATATTGAATCCTACTCACAAAAAATGTTAGAAACCTGGGAAGAAATGCCTAACTATTTTATTACCTCATCCAGTAAAGGAACGGGACGTGATGAACTGCTTGGTTATATAGGGGAGGTAAATGAACAGATGAGTGCTTTATAAAATTTAAAAACTCTTATTTGCTCAATTCTTTATTGATTACAGCTTTCTTTATTTTAATTATGGAATCAATTACTTTCTCATTAGTTGTAGCGATATTCATTCTCATAAATAATGCTCCTTCTCTTCCATACCAATGACCCGCATTCATTCCTACTCCTGTGACTTCGGTTAAGTTTGAAAACATTTCTTTGGTATTATTATAAATCCCTCTAAAATCTAACCAAACTTGATAGGTCCCTTCTGGTTGTATCAATTTTATTTTGGAGTCTTTTAGTACTTCTTTAATACTATTTACGTTTTTTTCTATGGTTTTTATCAAATTTTGTAACCAAGGGTTGCCGCTATTATAAGCCGTTTCTAAAGCAACTGCAGTTAAGGCATTTGTTCTTCCTAAATTGTATTTCTTAAAATTTGATGCTATTGTATTTCGTAATTTTTCATTTGGGATTATAGCCATAGAATCAGAAATCCCACAAAGATTAAAGGTCTTTGCTTCTGAAGTACAAACTACTATATTTTCAAATCTATTGTTATAATGTAAAACTGAAGTAAAGTGATTATCAAAAAGAATAATATCTTTATGAATCTCATCAGAAATCAGAATCAAATTATTTTCCTTACAGATAGTTATAATCTTTTCTAATTCTTCTTTTCTCCAAACACGACCTACCGGATTATGAGGATTACATAGGATCAAGATTTTATTATTATCTGATTTTGCTTTTTCTTTTAGATCTTCAAAATCAATTTCATAATGTCTGTCTTCAACAAGTTTTAATGGGTTTTTGACTATCTTCCTATTGGTTTTACGAATCACATCTCTAAATTCCATAAAAACAGGTGGTTGGATGATAATTCCATCATTTTCTAATGTAAAATTTTCAATAATGATCGAAATAGTTGTAGTAATACTGGGACTATATAAAACTTGCTCCTTAATTAATTTTAAATTATATTTTTTTTGATACCACTCTTTTTGTGCTTTGAAAAAAGATTCAGGCTTATATTCATACCCAAATCCCGAATTAGAGATTCTCTTAATTAGAGCATCTTGGATGGGTTGTGCTATTTCAAACTCCATATCTGCTACCCACATGGGAGTAATATCACTTTTCCCAAATAATGATTCAAGTGTATAGGGGTTTGATTTTGTTAAGGGTAATTCTTTAAGCTTTTTATCAATTCTCATTTATTATTATTCCCCTTTTTTAATTTCTAACTTTTCAGCAAAATAATCACAGAAATCACGCATGGCATCACTCATTTTGTTATCATTAGTTGCTCTTTCAAAAGTATCTGACATAGCCGTTAATGTCTGGTGAAAAAATATTTTCATTTCGTCTATAGGCATATCTTTTGTCCACAAATCTATTCGCAATGCCTCTTTTTTGCTGTGATCCCAAACAGACATAAATATTGCTTTGGACTCCATATTTTCCACACCTCCATCTTTGGCTGACCAATATAACTTTTCTGGAATTTTATTTTCGTCGAGTGTTACATTTACTGTAATATCTGAAGTATTCTTTTTAGTCATTATTTTTTAGGTTTGTATTTGGATTTATTAAAAATTTCTTCTGCATTCAAAGTTAAAAGTTTTTGAATTGTTACTGTATGATGTTCCATATAAGAACGTACTATTTTCCACCCCACATAACGACCAACCATTCCTGGTGAATCATTATCAATTTCTAAATAAAATTTTGAAAAAGGTGCAGGATTTATAAAACGAGATGACAATTTTGGGTTAGTACTATATAAAAATTCATTTTCCACAAAGTTTCGCCAGATTTCAATTTCATTTTCCTCAACCCATAAATACTCGTCCTTTGTATATCCTATTTTTTTTGAATCTAAAGCCATTGACATCCACAAATCCTTTAGATATAATATTTTTCCATAATAAATCATCTGAGACAGAAAAGTACGTTGATGGGGTTTAGGAACCCATTTCTGAGCATACGTCGAAGCAACATCTGAAATTATTTGTGATTCCTTCATGTTTTTGGAAATATAATCTGGAATACCTACGTAAAATGGATGAGTACTATCCAAGTAGGTATCTAAAGAAAGTATCAACAAACTATCTGAAAGTAATGTTTTATTTCTATAATCCACATCAGATGTAGTGGTAAAAACTGTTGGTGTTCTAAACTGAGGAAAATAATACTTGATATGCTGAAAAAGAAAGCCCAAATCGTCTTGTAATTTATCTTCTGAAGGAAACTTTTTAATCACCTCAGCATACAATTGTTGTTGTAAAGTATCCTGCATTTTATGAATCCAAATACTATCATGGTATTGTTTCGGAAAAAAGGATGGATAATTTCTTTTTAATTCGTAGAGTTCTGAAACTTTTGAAGTACCAAAAATTTTATCAAAACGTACAATTTTTACTTCAATTTGAATATTTTCAATATCCTTCTCAATATTACTTTTAGTTGAACAGCCAACCATTAACATTAATACTAAAATTGATAAAAAATCCTTCATATAAAAACAAATTACACCTGTTTAACGCAAAACCCTTTTTTAAATTTTAGTTTTACATTATTTTTGCTTTACAAAGATATTATTTAAAACAATAAAATGCATAACAAAGAGGTAGTAGATCATATTGTAAGTTGGATAAAATCATATACAGAAAATGCTTCTATGAAAGGCTTAATTGTCGGTATAAGTGGAGGTATAGATTCTGCTGTTACTTCTGCTTTATGTGCTAAAACAGGTCTCAATACTCTGTGCGTTGAAATGCCTATTCATCAAGCTGAAAGTCAGGTTAACAGAGCCAAAGAGCATATTGAACAACTTAAAAAATCACATTCAAATGTAAGTGAAGAACAAATTGATTTAACATCAGTATTTGAAGAATTTAAAAAGAAGGCACCAAGCACTAAAAATGAATCTTTATTAGAATTGTCTTTGGCAAATACTCGAGCTCGTTTACGAATGACAGCTTTGTATTATTTTTCTGGCATAAACAGATATTTAGTAGTTGGCACTGGCAATAAGGTAGAAGATTTTGGTGTAGGATTTTTCACAAAATATGGTGATGGTGGAGTTGATATTAGCCCTATTGCAGACTTACTTAAAAGTGAAGTTTACTTGCTGGGAGAATATTTAAATATCTCTCAATCCATACTAAATGCAGCTCCTACCGACGGTTTATTTGGTGATGACCGAACTGATGAAGAGCAAATAGGTGCAAGCTATGATGAATTGGAATGGGCAATGAAAATGAATTCATTGAATCATCGGTCTTCGGATTTTAAAAATCGTAAAAAGTCTGTTTTTGAAACATTTATAAAACTGCAAAAAATAAATCAGCATAAAATGGATTCTATACCCGTATGTATTATCCCACAATATTTAAAAAAATAAGAGTTTTTCAACGAATATTCTTGAAGATGAACGAATTTTCGCTCAATTCTTAATCTTTTACTTATTAATTTCTTAGATTTGAAGTGTAGTAGTTTTATTACATATCCTCAGATCAAGTGTCCCCAAGTATTGTAATGTATATTTTTATTTAATATAGAGTAAAAATGAAAAAAGTAGTAATTGCTGATCATCATCCCATTACACGTAAAGGGATCTCGTGTTTATTGAAAGATAACGAAAACTTCTCAATAGTTGGAAAAGCTAATAATGGTGTTGAACTTTTTCAGAAATTAGAGGAGCAAAATCCAGATATATTAATTATGGAAATAGATATGCCGCAAATTAATGGCATAAATGCTTTAAGAGGCATTAAATCTAAATTTCCTGAATTACGCGTGCTTATATTTTCTACACATCCTGAAGAAATCTATGCACTGCGTTCTATTAAATCTGGTGCAGCTGGATATGTTCCAAAAACAGCCTCAACAAAAGTGTTTTTAAAAGCACTAAAACGAATAAGAAAAGGAGGAATTTTCTTAAACGAAGAACTAACTTCTACTTTTACTAGTCGAAATGTTGGTGAAACAAGTGCAATTAGTAGATATAAAAAATTATCATCAAGAGAGATTGAAGTACTAAATCTATTATCAAGCGGTAAACGAAATAAAGATATTGCGGTTGCACTTAATATTAACGAAAAAACGGTTAGTACATACAAAACAAGATTAT
>PVMS01065331.1_pt1 | contig 17193 bp, 6 predicted proteins | sample 1853461 | NCBI WGS metagenome assembly PVMS01 (sample SAMN08582032, study PRJNA380276) | Marine sediment metagenome, whole genome shotgun sequencing project. | isolation source: ocean sediment barecode stripped | collected 2017 | reverse complement strand
ATCGCGAACTGATTCAATGATTACAGCGAGACCGGCGACGGTCGGTGCATCGAAGATGCTCGCGAGCGGCACTTCCAGATCCAACCGGTCGCGGATGCGAGCGATCACCCGGGTCGCGAGCAATGAGTGTCCGCCGAGGGTAAAAAAGTTGTCGTGTATACCGAGCGTCCCGAGCTGCAACAGGCCGCCCCAGATCGATAACAGTTCGGATTCCAGTTCGGACCGCGCCGGCACCAACCCCGACTCGTGTCTGTGCCTGGGCGCGGGCAACTCGTCCCTGGCCAGCTTACCGTTCGCCAACCGCGGTAACGCTTCAAGTATCTCCAGCGTCTGCGGCAGCATGAACGGCGGCAACCGGTTGGCCAACGCGGCGCGCAGTTTGTCCGGACCAGGTTCGGCCCCATCTTCCGCCACGACGTAAGCCGCCAGCCACGCATCATCGTCCCGGTACCAGACCCGTACCGCGCTGTCGGCCACACCCGGTAATTCGCTCAGTGTCGTCTCGATTTCACCCAGCTCCACACGGTAACCACGCACGTTGATCTGCCCGTCACGCCGACCCACGTAAATGATCTGACCGTCAGGCAGCCGGCGACCGATATCGCCGGTGTGCAAACTTGAAAGGGCCGGCTTCATCCCATTCAAGAAACCTGGCCAGTAACCCGGCGACAACCCTGACCCGGTGAGTACGATCTCCCCGAACCAGCTCGACACACCCGCATCGTCGATGAGATCGACATCAAGACCGGCGACCGGCGTACCGACCGGCACCCACTGCCCATGTAACCTCGTGTCGTGGTCCGCTACGAACTGCAGCGCGACTGTCGACTCGGTCAGTCCGAGTCCGTTCACAAACTGCGTACCGCGTGCAAAATGCGTTCGGTACAACTCGAAATCCGAGCGCCGCACGGCCTCGCCGCCCAGCACAACGACACGCACCGTCGACAGATCGTGCCTGCTATCAGTCTCACTGCCGAACAGGTAACGGAACAGCGAAGGTGTCGCATGCATGACCGTGATTGAATCGGCCCCGAACCTGTCGACCACCACCGACTGTTCAGCCAGATGCCCGCCGCTGCCGCGCACGGCTAGCGGGCACAACGTCGCACCGTTCAACAGTGCGCCGAAGATATCCTGGATCGCCGCGTCATACGCATAACCGGACAACCCGCTCAATCGATCCGCCGGAGTCAGGCGCAGCGCCTCGCTGTAACGCCCGACCTGAATTACGATGCCGCCGTGCGTTTGCACGACGCCCTTCGGTGAACCGGTCGAACCCGATGTATAAATAATGCAGGCGAGTGCATCGGCAGTGATATCCACGATCGGATCAATAGCCACCGCCATGGCGTCGCTATGCGCATGAATAACGATGTGCGGGATGGGCGATTCACACATCATGTGCAATCCACGCGCCTGTTCCAGATGCGCAGGGTCGGTCACGACCGCTGCAAGACCCGCATCGGCTGCGATCATCGCCAGGCGATCCGCCGGCCAGGCAGGATCGAGTGGCACCCACGCGCAACCGGCTTTCAGGATACCCAGCAACCCGGCCACCAACTGCTCATCGTACGCGCACAGCAGGCCGACCCGCAGCACATCCGGTGTCGGCAACGGCGATGGCAATAGTGACAACAACTGTTGCGCCACTCCGTTTGCCAGTTCGTTCAGTGCCCCGTAACTCAGCTCCGCCTCAACCGTGCGCACCGCGACTGCCTGCGGCGTACGACGTACCTGCGAGACGAATCGCTCGACAAGATTTCCTGACCAGTCCGTCGCCGCGACCGGTGCCGGTAACGCGCCCAGCCCATTTAACCGGACTTCCACATCCCTGGATACCGCGGCCAGTATAGATTCGAAGTAATGCGCAATTTCCTCGACCGTTTCAGGGTCGAACAGGTCCGGGTTATAACCGAAACCACACTGCAACCCACCATCTCGTTCGGCGACATGGACGCTGAGATCAAACTTTGCCGCATCGTTACCGACATCGATCGAATCGACTACCAGGCCATCGGGCACAAATGCATTCACCGGTTGATTGTGGACAGTGAACAACACCTGAACGATCGGGTTGTAACTACGGCTGCGCCGCGGGCGCAACACTTCAACAAGCTTCTCGAACGGCAGATCCTGATGTGCATAGGCGCCGAGCGCTGTTTGCCTGACCCGACCGAGTAATTCACGAAACGTAGGGTTACCGTCAACGGACGTACGCAATACGAGCGTGTTGACGAAAAATCCGATCAGGCCTTCGAGTTCCGTCCGACTGCGTCCTGCGATCGGCGTACCGACGACGATGTCGGTCGTACCTGCATAACGCGCCAGGACCATATCGAACGCCGCGACCAGCACCATAAAGAGTGTGCAGTTTTCTGTCCGGCCAATGGCATGCACTGATGCGGTCAATTCAGCCGGTATGATCATCTGCAGCCAGGCACCCGTATGAGTCTGGCGCGCCGGACGCGGCCGGTCGATCGGCAGTTCGAGCAACTCCGGCGCGCCGGCAAGACGAGCGCGCCAGTAGTCAGTCTGGCGCGCCAGTTCCGCACCCATCAACCATTCACGCTGCCAGACCGCGTAGTCGGCATACTGCACCGGCAACCCTGGAGAACCCGGTGATTCCCAGTCCGGTGACGCGCCGCGCCGATACGCGTTGTACGCCTGAGACAATTCTTCGCACAACACCGACATCGACCAGCCGTCGGCAATGATGTGATGAATAACGAGTAACAGGATGTGCTCGTTCGGCCCACATTCGAGCATGTGCACACGCAACAGCGGCCCCGTTTCCAGGTCGAACGGCAATGCAATGAGTTCCTCCAGGCGCCGGAAAGACTCGAGGTACTCGACAGGCACGGACAGGTGTCCGGCGATATGCTGAAGTGGCTCACCGTCCGGTACGCCTGCCGAACTACCCTCCGGAATACTAATCGTTGTTCGCAGAATATCGTGTCGCGCGACGAGCGCGTCGACAGCCCGGGTCAAAGCCGATCGATCCAGCGCTCCGTTCAAGCGTACCGACCAGTGCAGATGATAAGCCGGATTATTTGGCTCCAGCATGGCGAGGAACCAGAGTCGCTGCTGTGTCAACGAAACCGGCGCCGTGCCGTCCGGGCCGAGCGGTACCGGCCGCAAGGGTGGCGGCGCAGTTCCAGACTGTCGCCCGATGGCCGCAACGAGCCCGGCCACCGTCGGTTCTTCAAACAACACCCGCAGCGGCAGTTCGACTTCGAGTACATCACGGATACGTGAAACGAGCTGCGTGGCGAGCAGCGAATGCCCACCCCGATCAAAAAAACTGTCACGCACATCCACTTCCGTGATGCCCAGTACATCCCGAAACAGTTCAAGTAAAACTAATTCGATCGGCCCGGCCGGCCGGCCCGATACGTTGCGTGCCAGTGCGACCCGGGCACCCGGCACCGGCAGGTGGCGGCGGTCGATCTTGCCGTTGGGCGTCATCGGTAACGCATCGAGTTCGATAAACAGTGACGGCACCATGTAATCCGGCAGCATGCCCCGCAGCGCCATACGCAACGCATCGATGTCGATTGGACCGGCCGCCGGCACGACATACGCTATGAGACGCCGATTATCTCCATCCGCGTCGATACCGACCGCGGCGGCGGCAACCGTCGGCTGACGAATGAGCGTGGCCTCGATATCGCCAAGCTCGATCCTGAAGCCTCGCAGTTTGATTTGCCGGTCCATGCGACCGAGCAGAATAAGTGTTCCATCACCGAGATACCGGGCACGGTCACCGGTCCGGTAAAGTCTGCCGCCGGGCACGAACGGATCAGCGACAAATTTTTCATTCCTGAGCTCATTCCGGGGTTCAACTGTGAGTTCGCCCGTCAGCGCCGATTCACCGACATATCCAAGTGCAACACCTGTGCCACCGATGCAAAGTTCACCGGGCACACCGGGCGGCACGAGGCCCAATTGTGCATCGCAGACATAGATCCGACTACCTGCAAACGGTCGGCCAATCGGTACCGGAGCGTTGCCTATGGCCGCACATTGTGCAGCGTCAATCGCTTCGAAGAACGTGCTGTCAATCGTCGTTTCAGCTGTGCCATAAGAATTGACAACACGCGTGTGCGGGCCGGCGACGGCTGCGAGTGCGGCATATTCGAATCCGTGCCAGGTATCGGAACCGACGGCAATGAGCCGCATGAACGAAAGGTCCGCCCCCGATTCTTTAAGCCAGGCGAGCAGCCCACGCAAGACGGCCGGCACGAACTCGGCGCACGTCACACGCCCGTCGCGCAACAATGCATATAATCGTGCCGGATCCAGCAGATCCAGATGCGGACACAACACGAGGCTGCCGCCGGAGCACAACGCCCGAACCCAGTCACCGGTAAAGACATCAAACGAAAAACTAGCCATCTGCAAATGCCGGTCATCCGCAGAAAGTGCGTAGGCATCTTGCCACGCACAACAGATTGCAGCGAGATTACCGTGCGTCACAGCGACGGCTTTCGGCATGCCGGTTGATCCGGATGTAAACAGCGCGTAGACCGGGTCGGCGGGTCGTGGCGATGCCGGCCAGCTCGCATGGTTCGAATCAGGCCATGCGAGGCTGTCACGGTCTTCATCAATCAAAATGGTCGGCACGGTAACGAACGACAGGGCCGATGCGGCAGTCGCCTGAGTGACAAGCGCACAAGGTTGCATGATAGAGAACATGTCGACGAGTCGCGCCGCAGGATAAGCCGCATCAAACGGCACGTATGCACAACCAGCCTTCAGGATACCGAGAACTGCGACCAGCAGCTCGCCCGAACGATCGAGGCAAACGGCGACATAAGCTCCGGGTTCGATACCGAACGCGCGTAACTGGCCGGCCACACAATTTGCCCGCCGATCGAGTTCCCCGTAGGTCAATTTATCATGGCCGCATACGACAGCTACTGACTCGGGTTGGCGGTTGGCCTGAATTTCAAATAGCTCGATGACCGACGGCATTATTGCTGTCTTCTCGGGGCCTGACTTTCCCGGCGGCGGATTCAGAATATCGAGCAATGCAGCGCTTTCATCCACTGACCACAGCGGCAGTGTGGAGACCGGCGTGTCTGCCGCATCGAGTATTGTGTTCAGCAGATAATCGTAGTGCGTCGCGAAACGTTCAATGGTCTGCCGGTCAAACAGGTCACGATCATATTCAAACACGAGATCCAGTCCGTCCGCTCGCTCGCCGACACTCAAGGTCAGGTCAAAAGTCGATACACCGTGATCCTGCAGGCGGCCGACACGCATGCGCACACCGGCGGATTGGCGCGTCAGATCGGGAATAGGCGTCATATTGAACATGACCTGGAACACCGGTGCATGACTCAACGTTCGGTCCGGTCGCAAAGATTCAACGAGTCTTTCAAAAGGCAGGTCCTGATTGGCCTGCGAATCGAGTGTTGTGCGCCGTACGCGACCGAGCAAGTCATCGAACGTCGGATCGTCGGACAAATCCATACGCAGTGCCACGGTGTTAACGAACAAACCGATCATGCCGTCAAGTTCGTACCAGGACCGACCGGCGATCGGCGAGCCGACGACGATATCAGTCTGCCCCGAATAACGGCTCAACAGAACATCAAACGCGCCGAGCAAAACCATGAACAACGTGCATCGACGTCGTCGCCCGAATGATCGCAGCATCTCGGCACGCTCGCCGGATAATTCGCGCCATAACCAGGCGCCGCGAAACATCTGCTCTGACGGACGCGGACGATCAGTCGGTAATTCCAGCGCCGGCGGAGCATCGTGAAGCTGCTCTTTCCAATAATCCAGCTGCGCCGCAAGTTCAGGTCGATCGAGTTCCTGACGCTGCCACAGAGCAAAATCTACATACTGAATCGGCAGTTCAGGCAATGCCGATTGACGACCGGTGACCACGCAGTCATACAGGGTTGCAAGTTCGTCGAAGAAAATTCCGTTCGACAACCCATCACTGACAATATGATGAATAACGACAAGCAGCAGGTACTTGTGCGGATCGCCCCGCAGCACATGCAAGCGCAATAACGGGCCACGATCCAAAGCAAACGATTGCGCTGACAACTCGGCCAGGCGTCGCTCCCATTTCCGTGCATCGTGGCTGTCGAGTGTTTCGATACTGATCGGTACCGGCTGCTCAGTGAGAATTTCCTGATGCGGCCGGCCGTCGATCGACAAGAACCTCGTGCGCAGCGCCTCATGGCGTTGCACGAGGAGATCAACTGCTGACTGCAACGAGTCGATGTCCAGGTCGCCGGACAAATGAATGGTAAAGGCAATGTTGTATGCGGGGCTGTCGGGGTCAAGTTCGTTCAGAAACCAGAGCCGTTCCTGGGCGAACGACAGCGGCAACCGGTCACTACGCTTGATCCGCCCGAGTCCGATTGCATCGTTTGCAGCGTCCGCGACGGCCGCTTCAACCTCGCGCATGTCATCAATTTGGCTCGCGACGCTGACAATTGTCGGCGCATCGAAAAACTGCGCAAGATTCGGGCTGATGTCAAAGCGTGCCCGCAGCCGCGCCAGGAGCCGGGTTGCCGATAAAGAATGCCCGCCGCTATCAAAAAAATCATCATGCAGGCCGGCACGATCAATGCCAAGAATCTCGCGCCATAATGTTGCGACCGCTCGCTCGGTTTCGGTGCCCGGCGAAATAAATGGTACCGGTTGCCGAGGGTCGTCTGCCTCGGCCGGTTCAAGATCCGGCAATGCCCGGATATCGGTCTTGCCGTTCGGCGTCAACGGCATCTGTTCGATCCTGATCAGCGCCCCGGGCAACATGAAATCAGGCAAACGCGTCTTGAGAAAACGGCGTAACGTTTCCGCGGAGCCGACTCCTTCATCAGGGAAGCCGGTGCTGGCCCCCGCATTAACCGGCTGCCAAAACCCGACCAGTGTCGGTTCGCCGCCGGGCTGCTGGCGCAGAACGACACAGGCATCGCCGACCCCCGGATGATCGCACAAGACGGCGGCGATCTCGTCCGGCTCGATACGAAACCCCCGTAACTTGATCTGCCGGTCCGCGCGACCGAGGCATTCGAGCTGTCCGTCCGTGCGATAACGTGCCAAGTCGCCGGTCCGATAGAGTCGCTGCCCGTCATCCACCGAAAACGGATCCGGCACAAATTGTGTTGCGTTCAGCTCGGGCTGATCCAGGTATCCGGCACCAAGACCGACACCGCCGATGAACAACTCTCCTACGACGCCGACGGGAACCGGCTGCAACAGCGCATCGAGGACATGCGTGCGCACACCGGCAATTGGCTTGCCGATCGGCACAATTGTTTCGTCTTCGTTCCACGAAGACGTATCGAAACACGTCGCATCCCAGGTTTCCGATGTGCCGTAGGTATTCAACAACATTGCGCCAGGACACGCACGGCGGAAACGCCGTAACAATTCGGGTCGCAGCGGCTCACCACTCGTAATCCATGACCGCAGATCCGGCAACCTCCGGCCAAGTCGGGAGTCGATGTCGAGCAACGCAGTCAACAGCGAAGGCACGACAACAATATGGCTAACCGCATTGCCGGTATCCCGTGCCGCGAGCCGTTCGACCAGCTGCGCCGGGTCGTTGACATCGGCATCGGCAAAAATCCGTAATTTAGCGCCGTGCGTCAGTGGACCGAAAATTTCCCAGACCGAATCGACGAAGTTCGGGCTGGTGCGCAAACAAAACACATCGTCGACCGTAAAACCGTATTCATGCCACATCCATTCACAACGGTTAACCGCACCACCGTGCAAGCCGATCACGCCTTTCGGTACACCAGTCGATCCGGACGTATACAGGATATAAGCAGCGGCGGCGTCGTCACCACTCGACGCAACAAACCTGGCGTCGTCAGGCCGGGTGTTATCGGCTTGCGACCACTCCACCTCATCGAGACGAATAGTGTCGAGCGTACCGCTGACCGAACGCGGCAGGCGTGCATCGGTCAGGATCATGCGCAGGCCTGTTTGAGCAACGATAAACTGCAGGCGCAATGCCGGATAATTCGGGTCGAGTGGCACGTAAGCGGCACCGGTTTTCAGCGTCGCGATGATGCCTGTAACGAGTTCGATCGAGCGACCCACGCCTATGCCGACCAGGTCACCCGGACCAATGCCACTATCGTAAAGCCTGCAGGCCAACTGGTTCACACGCAGTGACAGTTCGCTATAACTGAGCGACACATCGTCATCGATCAGTGCGATGGCATCGGGACTGCGCTCGGCCTGCGCGACAAATCGCTCATGTAACTTGTCCGGCCCGGGCCAATGACGCCGCGTGGCGTTCCAGTCAATGAGCATCTCACTACGGCGCTCCGGTTCGAGCAACGCAAGACTGCCGACGGGTGTTTGGGGGCCGGCGACAATACCGCGCAACAACCTGACATAATGTGCCGGTATCGATTCGGCAAACCCGTCTTCGAATCGTGATGTCGAGTAACCGACATACCCGCGAATCAGGCCACCCGCACCGTAGTCGGAAACCGAGAATTCAATATCCCAGTACGAGCTGCGCGATGTATTCAGCGTCTCCAGCCCGAAGCGTAATTCACCTGCGTGCTGAGTACGCTCGAAAGCATCCTCGTACAGGAACAGGATCTGAAACAATGGATGCTCGCCGAACTGACGACGCGGGCGCAGCGTCTCTACGACACGCTCGAACGGGACACCGGAATGTTGCAATGCCGCCAGTACCGTTGCCCGCTCTCGCCCGAGCACATCGATGAAGGACTCGTGGCCGGCCACCGCATTGCGGAACACGACGTTATTGACGAGACAGCCGACCATATCACGCATCGCGTCGGTATCACGTGACGTCACAGGCGAACCGATTACGATATCGTCCTGACCGGAGTAACGCATCAACAACACGCGAAATGCGGCCAGCAGCGTCATGAACAACGTCGCGTTCGATCGACGTGACAGTTCACGTATCCCATCCGCCGTCGCGGCATCGATGACAAATCCAATCCTGTGCTGATGCCCGCACCATTGATCGTCAGCAACGATAACCGCACGCGACGGCAATGCCGTGCGATCCGGCGCACCCTGTAATATGCCACGCCAGAAATCGAGACTTCGTTCCCAACCGACGCCGTGAGACTCGGCCCGCTGGCGTATTGAGAAGTCGCGATAATGCATCGTTGGCGCCGGTAACCGGTCTGCTTTTCCGTGACCGGGCAATTCATACAGCGCGGCAAGTTCGTCACGAATAATCCGAATCGACAAGCCATCCGCGATGATGTGATGTGCATTGACAAGTAACTTCGAGCGCTGCGGCGTCAGGCAAAACAGGCGAGCGGCGATCAGCGGGCCATCGGCCAGCGCATAATTCGTACCGATCGCCTCCTGTGCCGCGGCAAAAAACCGGTCATCGCCATCAGGCTCGTACAACATGACGACCGGCAACGATACAGGTGCATGTGGCAGGACGACCTGCCTGACACCAGCGCCGGTCTCGCGAAACACCGTGCGCAGGATCTCGTGGCGCTCGAGCACTGCATTCCATGCCGCTTCTAGCCGCTGGCGGTCGACAAATCCGTCCAGTGGAATAACGAATTGCTCGTTGGAGCCGGTCATCGACGGATACAGGCGATTTAAAATCCAGAAGCTCTGTTGCTGAAACGACAACGGCGCGTCACCGGCACCGGGCACAGCGCCGTCATCAATCACTCCGGCAACCGATGCACCAACCGAATAACATGCGGCAATCGCAGCGTCATGATGTTCGCGCAGGTAATGGCCGAGACCGGCGACCGTCGGCGCGTCAAATAGCGCGACTAGCATGACGGCATCATCGAGCAGGCGTTGCAACGCACTCGTCATGCGCACCGCCGAAATCGAATCGCCGCCGAGATCGAAAAAATTGTCGTGTATGCCGATACCCTCGACGTTCAACATATCCTGCCACAGAGCTACCAGGTCCCGTTCGAGATCATCACGCGCCGGCACGGACGCACCAGACCGTCGCGGAGGCTCAGGAGCCGGCAGCGCTTCCCGATCGAGTTTGTGGTGACTCGTCAGCGGCAGTCGCTGCAACTCGACCCACGCCCTGGGCACCATGTATTCAGGCAACCGTTTCGCCAGCCAGTTCTGCAACTGTTCGGGAGACAGAGAAACATCTGCGCTTGTGTTGGCCTCGTCACTCCACAAAGCCCGGTACAGCGGCGTGCTGCTCAGCGCCGTTTCATCGACACGCGACAGGTATTCAAATGTCGCGCGCTGTCCGTCGTCTGTCGCAACCGTCGTGACCACCCGGTAATCCGGATGGATTGTTGATGATCTGGTTGACAGCGCCCCGATGAACCATTCGATGTCGATCGTGTCACGTTCGCATACTGGTACGCCGAACCGGTCACCGGTTTCACCGAGTGGAAAAAATACCGGTAACCACGCGCGCTGAGTGCGACGATAGTCCACATCGATATCGCCGCCCGTCGTGACGACGGTCCAGACGAGATAACCGTCGAGGCGCCCCGCACGTCCGATCGTCAGTCGGGCACTACCGTGAGATACGGCAGACAACTCGGCCGTAAAATCGAGGTCCTCAAAGACATGCGCATCGGAAATGATCGCCTCTTCGGGCAGATCGCTGACACACAGCCGGATGTCGAAACGTCGACCGTACCGGTCGAAAACCTGCTCGGCATAGCGATTCGCGACGGGGCCGAATGCCGGGCTGGCGATGAGGTCTTCAGGCAGTTCGACGGCTGCAATCAACGTTTGGCAACGCGCCGGGACCGGCACACAGCCGGGTGCGAAATGACGGCGCGCACTATTCCAGATCGACACGATGCCGTCGGCGCTGCCGATGTTACCGATGATGCCCTGCGTACAGACATCGATCCTTTCGGGCAGATCAAGCGATGCAATATCGCCCTGGATCACGCGAATTCGATCCTCGAGCCCCTGCTCGCGTACGAGCGCTCGCGCCTTGTGATATGCGTCTTCGAGTATCTCGACGGCATAAACCCTGCGGGCGCCGGCTTCAATACACATTCGCGCCAGCAGTGCGTGTTCGCCGGTGCCGATATCGAGCACGACCTTGTCGCGCACCGAACGATCAAAGGCTTCCCGGTAACTTGCCAACCGCTCGGCTTCCGAACTCATCAGGTCGTACAAAAATTCGTCATACAACTGATATGGCCCGACTGATGGCCAGAACTCGGGCCGCGACGGCATGGTCGCTCGCGGCGTGCCATGCGGTACGAAATAGCCGACCAGGCGAGGCTTGCCACCGTGATCGGCACGCAACGCGACGGCAGCATCGTCGATCGCAGGATGCTCGCGCAACACCGCCGCAATCTCGCCCGGCTCTATCCGGTAGCCGCGCAACTTGACCTGGTCGTCCGTGCGGCCCAGAAACTCAAGCACACCGTGTGACGTCAGGCGCGCCCGGTCACCGGTTCGATACCAACGTGTTGCCCGGCACCCGTCCAGGGTGCGTGTAACAAATCGTTCGTCGGTCTGCTCCGCCAGGCCTATATAGCCCCGGGCGACCGAAGGCCCTCCAACCCACAATTCACCAGCCTGCCCGGTCGTTACGGGCAGACACTTCTCATCAACAATTGCCAGCTCGGCATGCGCCAATGGTCGACCGACGCCGGTGCTGCCCGTGTCGCAGTCGGCGGACTCGACCGCCGCGAACGTCAGCTGCCCGGCCGTCTCGGTAATCGCATACGTGTTGACGATATGCGGTTCTCCGTCACCGTGCCGTGCAAACCAGCGTCGCAGCGCCTCGGTATCGACAGCCTCCCCGCTCAACACGACATAGCGCAACGCGATGGATTCAAGCCCGTCGGTGAAAATATCGGCCAGCAGGTTTTGACGGAACGCAGACGGAGTCTGGCTCATGATCGTTACCTGCTGCATGCGCACGAGTTCGAACAGACGCGCGGGATCGGTACGCAATTCAACCGGCACGATGACGAGCCTGCCGCCGTGGCGCAGCGCGCCCCAGATTTCCCAGACCGAGTAGCCAAACGAAAACGGATGAAAAGCCGTCCAGACATCACCGGTGTCGATGTCGAGCTCCATGCCGATATCATCAAATAAAGGTGTGAGGTTGCCGTGTGTGACCATGACGCCTTTCGGTGCACCGGTCGATCCGGACGTAAACATGACGTAACACAAATCGCCGGGCGCGACCGGCATGCGCGGATCGTCGCGACGCGAGGATCCTGTCGTATCGCTGTCCGCAAACATATTCCGGGCCGAATGGCCGGGCAGATCAGTGACTGTTGCGCGTTGCGTGATGATGACGGCCGGCTCGGCCAGTTCGAGGATCTGTGCCAGCCGGTTGGTCGGCAGATCAGGATCCAGCGGCACATACGCTCCGCCGGCCTTCATGATGCCCAACATCGCGGCGATCAGTTCCGCACCCGGCGGCAGATGCAAGCCAACGCAAACTTCGGTCTTAACACCCGCCTCGATCAATGCATGTGCAAATTGATTCGCCTGCACATTCAATTCACCGTAGGTCAGGTGACGCGCGCCGACAGTCAGGGCAACAGCATACGGCCGGCGTGCGGCGTGGCTCTCGAATGACTCGTGCAGCAGCATAGCCAGCTCCGGCACCTATACCCGACACTCGAGACCGATAATCGGCGGATTGGCCAGGTATTCCCGCCAGTAATCTGCGCCATGCTTAGCGGCACCAGCCGGATCGAGCGCCAGCGGATGCCATGCAACGCGGCTAAAACCGGCATTAGTCAGCACACGCTCATAAGTCTCACGTGCGAAGTAATGAGCGTGGAACTCGAACAATTCACGACCGGCGACCATGAAGTACGTAATCTTTGATCCGTCCGTTCTGGGCTTGCCGACAGTCTTGTTAAAACCGTATTGTTCGTAACCGACATAACACCCGGCCGGTTGATCGGGGTTCTCGTTCAGTGTGATGAAACGGCCCCCATCGGGCAGATGGAACCGGATGTTGCGGCACATGTGCGCGAGATCCTCGACGTTTGGCGAGTAGTGCAGCAGGTACGCCGCAACGATGATGTCGAACTGGCCAAGGTCGCCAAGCTCGCGTGCGTCTGCACAGATATATTCAATTCCCTGCGGATCATCGCTCTCTTGTTGCTTTGCCAGACGAATCATCCCGGCAGAAATATCGACGCCAACGACACTTGCGGCGCCGAGTGTCTTCAGGCGGCGTGAATAAAAGCCTTCACCACAGGCCAGATCCAACACGCGTTTACCGCTAACATTGCCGATCAGATTCAAAAATGTGTAGGCCTCGATGTACGACCGCAGCGGCGAAGATTTTGTCCGCCGGTATTGCTCCGCGATGGCATCGTACTGACTTGCGCTTGCCATTAGTCGACCTGGCGACCACCGGACCATGATGCAATCAGCGCACGACATTCCGCTGCCAGGCACCCGCCTTCGAGCTTCAACGACATCGGGTCGCTGAGCGATGTGCCCGGGCTGCCACCCAGTTCGTTACCGGTAATGGCGTTCATGTCAGCAATCGCTGCACCATAAATAACGTCGGTGATCCCGGCATAGTGACAGGCTGTCAGGCACATCAAACACGGCTCGACCGTCACATACAAAGTGCACTCGCTCAGATCGAGCCTGCGCAATTGCCCACAGGCCTCGCGGATCACCCGCATTTCGGCATGGGCGGTGATATCGAGTTCACCGATCACCGCATTACTCAGCGTTGCGATGATCTCGCCGCCCGTAACAAGACAAGCGCCAACTGGCGGTTCACCGGCCAGCATGCCGCGACGGGCAGCCTCAAGCGCCGCGTGCATGAAAATGTCGTGCTGCGGTAGTTGGCCGGCTGCGCCGACTTTTTCGGCTCTAGTCATTTTTTCTTGGGTCATTTTTTCTTGGGTCATTTTTCCCCGGGTCATCCGGACCCCGGTAGATACATCCTGAAGTGCATGTCTCATTAATGACGACTTGCGACAACTGCGGCAGATCTGGCTTCAGGTGATCCCATATCCATTTCGCCAGCACTTCACTCGTCGGGTTTTCCAGACCCTGAATGTCGTTCAGATAATTGTGATCGAGCTGCTCGAACAACGGCGCGAATAATTTCTTGATCTCCCCATAATCCATGATCCAGCCGGACTCCGGGTCAATCTCGCCGGTGACATAGATCACGCCTTTCCATGAATGACCATGCAACCGACCGCACTTGTGCCCGGGCGCGACGTTCGGCAACAGATGCGCCGCTTCAAACATGAACTCTTTATATATCTGCATACGTATCTCCAACCCCGCCTGTCCGCAATCTCAGGATCTGGCAAAAAAGCTTCCGTGGCAGGGTCGTTCCCTTAAGGCGCCGACGCTTCTTTTCTGTCGCCGTTATCATCCGGCCGAGGCCGGAAGCGATATTCTGCCCGAAATCCGGAATTTGGACGACCGGTGGCGGTCGGGATACCATTCGGCTTCACTGAACGGACGCATTCGTACAAACATGGAACAATTTCCTGAAATCAAGACCATCAGTATCATCGGTGGCACCGGCGCACTCGGCAGCGGCCTTGCCAGGCGCTGGGTCAGGGCCGGCTATCGGGTCGTCATCGGTTCGCGAAAAGCGGAAAAGGCCGTCGACTCCGCCACTGTGCTCAACAAAGCACTGCCTGATGCGTCGGTCGAGGGCCTGCAAAATCGCGCAGCGGCCGCTGCCGGCGACATCGTCGTGCTGACCGTACCGTTTGCGCATCAACGCCCGACACTCGAGGATATTCGCACCGAGCTGTCCGGGAAAATTCTCATCGATACGACTGTACCGCTCGTACCGCCGAAGGTCGCACGCGCACAACTGCCCGCCGAAGGCTGCGCGGCGCTGATCACGCAGCAAATTGTCGGCGAAAACGTCACGGTGGTTTCCGCATTCCAGAATGTCGCGGCAGAACTAATGGCCTCCGATACCGCGATGGCCTGCGACGTGCTCGTCGCGGGCGACAAGCTCGCGGCTCGTGAAGTCGTCATACAGCTTGCCGAACAGGCAAAATTCGACGCTTGGCATGCCGGACCGCTCGCCAATTCGGCGGCGATGGAAGCGCTGACATCGGTACTGATATTCATCAACAAACGCTATCCTGGCAGTCACGCGGGCATTCGCATGACCGGCATTACTTCCGCCTGATCCGGATTCGATGATGCCGACACCGGCGCTGTCCTTTTTCCCGGTATCCGGCCTGCCGCTGGTTGGGCCGGGTTGCGATCTTGCCGCACTCATCATCGAGCACCTCGGCAAATCCGGACTCGTACCGCAAGACGGCGACGTGCTGGCGATCGCACAAAAAATTGTGTCAAAAGCCGAGGACTGTTTCGTCAATCTGAAAGATATTGAACCTTCGCCCGCGGCTCAGCGACTTGCCTATAGCTCGGAGAAAGACCCGCGGATCGCCGAACTGATCCTGCGCGAATCGACGCAAATCGTGCGCGACACACCCGGCGTCCTCATTGTCGAGCATCGACTCGGAATCGTCCTTGCCAATGCCGGCATCGATCGGTCGAACGTCGACGGCGACGAAGACTTGGTGCTGCTCCTGCCTGATGATCCGGACGCGTCGGCGCGTCGGTTGAAAGAAACACTCGACGCGCATTTCGGCATCCGGCTCGGCATCGTCATCACCGACAGCATCGGCCGGCCGTGGCGACTCGGCACGACCGGAATCACCATTGGCTGCGCGGGCCTCGAGGCACTGAACGACATGCGCGGACAGCATGATATGTTCGGCCGTGTACTGCAGGTCGCCGAAGTCGCGACGGCTGACTGCGTTGCCGGCGCGGCGTCACTGATCATGGGCGAAGGCGCAGAAGCCGTCCCGCTGGTACTCGTAAGAGGCCTTGAGGCGGGTGAATCGAAACAATCGGCCGGGACAATCGTCCGGCCGGCAAATGAAAACCTGTTCAAGTGAATTCAATCAGCGGTCATGTCGTCGCACTGACAGGCGGTGTCGGCGGAGCGAAGCTCGTCCTCGGCCTGAGTCGGATACTTGCGGACACGCAGTTGACCGCCATTGTAAATACAGGCGATGACTTCGAGCACCTGGGATTGCCGATCTGCCCGGACCTCGACACGCTGATGTATACCCTGGCCGGCGAAGTCAATCCGGAGACCGGCTGGGGTTGTCGCGACGAGACGTGGAACTTTATGAATGCCGTCGAGCGACTGCGTGCAGAAACCTGGTTTCGTATCGGTGACCGCGACCTGGCCACCCATGTCGTGCGCAGGCAACTGCTGGCCGAACAAGCGACCCTGACCGAAGTCACGCAAAGCCTGTGTGAGCGCCTGTCGATTCGGACGCGAGTCTTGCCGATGTCCGATACACCGGTCAGGACAAGGGTCGTGACCGACCGCGGCCACCTCGACTTTCAACACTACTTTGTGCGCGACCGGGCCCAGCCTGTCGTCAGCGCACTCGAGTACACCGGTGCCGACAACGCCGTGCCAACCCCTGCCGTCATTTCCGCGCTGGGCGATCCTGAACTGACTGCTATTGTTATTGCACCGTCAAATCCATATCTGTCCATCGACCCGATTCTGGCTGTGCCGGGCCTGCGTGCCGCACTGCGCGCTGCCGCCGCGCCGATTATCGCCGTGTCGCCGATAGTAGCCGGCATTGCGCTCAAGGGGCCCGCAGCCAAAATCATGGGAGAACTTGGCATCGAGCCTGCGGCCGGATCCGTCGCCCGTCACTACGGCAACCTGCTGGACGGATTCATTGTTGATGAGCAAGACCGTGATATGGTCTCCGGGGCAAAAAAATTAACCCTGCCGGTACGGATTTGCGACACAATCATGCATACGCTCGACGACAAGATCAGTCTGGCACGCGAAACACTGGATTTTGCCCGATCGATAAGTTCGGGCCATGTGGACCTTAGTTAATGGGTAAACGAGTATTGAAAGATAGCGCAACAACCTGGGCACTCGTGCCGATCAAAGACTTCGCCAGGGCCAAGAGTCGGCTCGCCGCGGTCCTGACGACCGAACAATGCGCCGCACTGGCCGCGTGCATGGCCACCGACGTAGTGACCACACTACGTGGTTGCGCCGGCATCGGCCACGTTGTGTGTCTGGGCGAAGAACCGCAGATTCGGACGTTCGCCGCAGAACATGGCTGTGAATTTATCGCAGAACGGCCTGGCGCCGGGTTGCTGGCCAATCTGGACCATGCCGCACGACAACTGCTGGAAAACGGTGCGCGAACGCTGCTGATCGTGCCGAGT
>PVMS01098573.1_pt1 | contig 17194 bp, 11 predicted proteins | sample 1853461 | NCBI WGS metagenome assembly PVMS01 (sample SAMN08582032, study PRJNA380276) | Marine sediment metagenome, whole genome shotgun sequencing project. | isolation source: ocean sediment barecode stripped | collected 2017 | reverse complement strand
GTAACCGCCGGTGATCATCTGCATCATCGGAAACGCTCCACCAAGGTTGTCGGCGACGATAAAGGCGTCGATCCCGGCCTCTGCGAGGACGGCGACCACCAGGTCAGCCTCCAGCTTCGTATTGAACGTGGCGATCTCGGTGGTCGGTTCCATCAGGCGAGTTTATCGATCATGGCCCACAATGCGTTGACATGGGCCTCAGTTGTATTCGTCTGGCCAACCGCGATCCGTAATGCAACCGTCTCCCCGAGCGTGGTCGGGGTCACCGCAACCTTGCCGGATTCGTTGAGCGCCGCCGCCAGGCGGGTGGTGGCCTCGTTGCCGTCGACGTGGCGGAAGACGACGAGCGCAAAGGAAACGGGGGCGACGAGGTCGAAACGTGCGTCGGCAATGATTCGTCCGGCGAGTTCGTTGATCAGGCGGATGTGCTCCCGGATGTGGTGACGGAGGCCGGTAGCGCCGTAATGGCGCAACACGAACCACAGCTTCAGCGCCCTGAAGCGTCGTCCCAACGGGACATGCCAATCCCGGTAATCGATGACGTCGCCGGACAATGTGGCCTCGTTGCGCAGATATGGGGGGAGGATGCTCATGGCGTCCAGTAGCGGCTTGCGATCCGCCACGAAATAGAGATTGCAGTCAAAGTTGGTGAACATCCACTTGTGCGGGTTGAACGTGTAGCTATCGACCAGTTCGATTCCGTCCTGGTGGTGGCGGTGCTCGGGGCAAATCATGGCCGACCCTGCGTAGGCAGCATCAACGTGCGACCACATGTCCGCGGCGGAGGCGATCTCTGCGATACGCCGGATCGGATCGACAGCCGCGGTGGCCGTCGTCCCCACCGTGGCCGTGACAAAGACGGGGACCAGCCCGGCCTTCCGGTCGGCTGCGATCACTTGTTCGAGCTCATCGGCATCCATGGCGAATGTCGAATCGGTCGAGACAATGCGCACATGCGAGTAGCCGGCAATCCTGGCGCCCTTCTCGAGCGAGGAGTGAGTCTGGTCCGATCCGTAGGCGACGATCTTGTCTAGGGGCACACCCCTTGCGGTTGCGGCCTCGCGGGTGGTCACCAAAGCCAGGTGAGTCGAGTCGGAGGCACTCATCTGGATAACGCCTCCACCCTTGCTGGTGGTCTTCCACGCGGATGGCAACCCGAGCAGGTCCACCATCCAATCGACGACCACAGTCTCGAGCTCGGTCGCAGCCGGCGACGTCGACCACAGCATCCCCTGGATGCCAAGACCGGCGGCTGCCATTTCACCGAGAAGCGAGGGCCCGGAGCTGGTTGCCGTGAAGTGCGCAAACGAGTTTGGTGATTGCCAGTGGGTGATTCCCGGCATGATGATCTCGTTGAGATCCGTCATCACATCTTCAAATGGCTCCGGGTCTTCCGGAGCAGCAGCGGGCAACGCCGCACGAATGGCCCCGGGAGCGACCTCAGAGTTCACGGGGTACTGCTCTACATTCGCGAGATAGTCGGCTACCCAGTCGACCATCTCGTGGCCACGCTGCCGAAACTCCTCCGGGCTCATATGAAAACTGTCGGTCATGTGTCCTCCCCGGTGCCGATGTAGCGCTTTAACCAGCCCATGAACTCGCCGTACCAATGGATCGAATTCAGCGGCTTTTCGATCCAGTGACCTTCGTCTGGGTAGTAAACCAATCGCGCCTCGACACCTTTTTGTTTGAGTATCCCGTACAGGGTCAGGCCCTGGGTGACGACCACGCGGTAGTCGAGCTCGCCGTGGACGACGAGCGTCGGGGTGCTCATCCCGGCGGTATGGGCGAGCGGGCTCCACCGCAATACGCCGTCCATGTCCTCCCACGGCGTACCGCCTACGGCCTTCTCCCGCCCGGCAGTGATGTCGCTGGCCCATTGCCCGAGCAGGTCGGTGACGCCGGCGTGACACACGGCGCAGGCAAACCGGTCGGTGTGGCCCATGATCCACGAGACGAGATAGCCGCCGTAAGACCCGCCGGTGATCGCCATGCGGTCCTCATCGATAAAGCCCTGCCCGATCAAGTAATCGGTGGCAGCCATTATGTCGGCGGTCGGCTTGTCTCCCCAGGCGCCGCGGATCGACCGGGTGAAGTCGTCACCAAAGGAATCCGACCCGTGGAAGTTCACGGAGACGACTACGTACCCGGCGGCGGCAAATGCCTGGGTGTTCCAGCGCCAGTGCCATTGGCCTCCTGACGCGTTGTGTGGGCCGCCGTGGATGTTGTGTACCAGCGGCCACTTGCGGGTGGCGTCGAATCCCGGTGGGTAGACGATGTGCGCCTGAATCGAAGCGTCACTTGCTCCGGTGAAGCTGATCTCGTCGACCCGTCCCAGCTTGAGGTCGGCGAGGATGTCGGTGTTGAACGATCCGACCGTTTGCGGCTCACCACCGTTGAGTACCGCTACTTCAGCTGGATGGGCGGCGGATTCGGTACGGAGCCAGGTCGGGCCGGTGGTCGGCCGCGGACCGTGGGCAAACACGCCATCGGTGATCTGCTGCGGGAGCGCGGCATCATCGGCCAACACGTAAACGGCCATGCCCCCGTTGTCGCCGGAATGAAGGACCAGGTCTCCATTCGGCGCGTATTCCCAGCCCGCTGCGGAGCGGTCCCAACCGGCCGCCGCTTCGCCCTGGTCGCCGCTGCTGCGGTCGTACCGGATGAGCTCGACCCGGGCTGCATAGAAATCAATCTCCCGCTGTATCCCGAAGGTCAGGTGGCGACCGTCGGGGCTGTAGCGAGGCCGGGTTTGCTGGGCGGGGAGCCCATCGTCGACGGTGATCCGACGGCTGCTGCCATTGCTGAGTGACACCACGTGGATGGCGGTCCGGAAGCGCTCATGGGGTGGTGGGGCGATATCGGCTGAGTAGGCGATCTCGTTGCCATCGGGAGAGATGTCGAACGTGCCTTCCGGGTCATCGAGAGTGATCCATTGGTTGAGCTCCGGAGTCAGGTCGATGAGCTTCCCGGAGTCGAGTCCGAGATGGAAGAGGTGATGGATCTCGCCGCCGACGAGCCATTTCTTCCAGAACCGGTAGACCCGGTCTTCCGTAACCATCGGCTCGGTCGGGGTGTCATCACGCCGCTTCAGCTCTTCCAAGGTCGCCTCGACGGTGGTGAATCCCCGCAGCAGCGGGACGGCAAGCACGAGGCCCGAGCCGTCCGGCAACCACTTTGCCGCGCCAACACCCAGCGGCAAGCCGGTATGGCATTCGGCTTCACCGCCGTCGAGCCGCATGATGTGAAGTTGCGGCATATTGCGATCGCCTGCCTTGCGGAGAAAGCCCAACCGGGCTCCGTCGGCCGATATGACAGGCTTGGTGCTCGACGTCATTGCATCGGTGAGCGCCCTGGTTGTGCTGTCAAGGTCCACCCGCCACAGCCGTGTCGTTCCCTCGTTCTCTTCGAGGTCGAAGGTCGTTACCGGCACCACCGCAAAGCTTCCATCAGGATGCGCCTCGGGCTGGCCCACGCGCCCCATCAGCCACAGGTCGGTTGCAGTTAAATGACGTGAGCTCATGGCAGCAAGTTAGCTGGATTGGCCTCCGCACAGGCCGGAGGCCAGCGAGATGCCGGGTACGACTCCGATCGCGGCGATGGTTGCATCGTCAGGCAAGGTCGCCGGCATATCGGGGCCGGATGTGGCCTGCCTCGACACCCCACCGTATGGCGTCGCGCAGGGTGTCGTCGATGGCCGGCGGCGGCCCCGCGAGTTCCCGGCCCAATGTGTCGTCCACCGGTGCCCCATTGAAGAGGATCCAGGATCCTTCATAGCTGAACGGCATCCGCATCGGCAATACTCTCTGCAAGCCATCGGCGGCCCGGCCGGTCGCCAGGGCCATTCTGCGTGTGGTCGGCAGGACACCAGGCAGCTTCCGGCCCGTGAGGCGCCGCAACGCGGCGTACATCTCTTCCATACCAACGTAACGGCCTGCCAGCGGTATCTTCCGCGGCCCTCGACCGGGTTCGCACAAGGCGACGTGAGCGTCGGCCAGCCACCGCACGTCAACGAGCGGGAAACCACAACGTTGGGGAAACCGAAGCCGGAAGCGGTTTCCAAGGTAGAAATTGAGCAGGTGAATCATTTCACCAGGGACGGGATCGTGCGGGCCGTAAACCCCTCCCGGATACGTCGTTACAACCGGTGCCCCCTCCTCCTGGTGACGGCGAGCTATGTGTTCCGCCTCAATCTTGGTGGTCGTGTACGCCCGGCCGGATCCGGAACCCAGAGGGAGATCGGGCGCCACCTGACCTTCGGCGGGGAACAAGGTGAGCATCGTCGAGACATGGATGATCGGGTCGCATCCATGTCGTCGCCCTGCCGCCAACACAGTTTCGGTGCCCGCGAAATTTACCCAGCTCATCTCCTCCCCGCCGCGGGGGTCCAGCGTATAGATGTTCGCAGCATGGACCAGGGCGTCGCAGCCGGCGAGAGCACGATCTACCGAGTTGGAATCGGTGACGTCACCGCGAACTGTGTCTACAGCGAGGGCACCGTGGGCTCCAAGAACTCCGTCGACCTTCGAGGGGGTTCTTGCCAGAACTCGGACATCGTGGCCGGCCCGTACCAACGTCGCGGCAATATGTGATCCGACGAACCCTGTAGCGCCGGTAACCAAAACCTTCACGTCACCCTCCGATGTGTCGGTGTATCGATCCTAGAGATTCTGGCGCCGCGGAGCTGACTACTCGAGGACGTTCGCACAGCCGCGGCGAGGAGGTCGACTTTCTCGGACTCTTCCTCATCCGAGCCGTGGCAGGCTTTGCGATCTCCGGTCGGGCGCATCTCGGTAGTTCGGGAAACCTGTTCAGTGTGGGATCTCATCGCCGGCCAGCCCCTCACCCGTGTGCTCGTAGTGTTAGTTGCGCTGGTCGCACAGGACGGGCCCGACCCGGCACCCGAGGGTTGCCGATATGATTTGCTGCATCGCCGGGCACGGCTAGCGTTGCTTCGCTGTGGACACAATGACTTCACGCTTGCGCGCGGTGTTCCGGTTTCAAGGCCAATCGGCCTTCCTAGCGGCCTCCGTTTTACTTGGCATCCTGGTTGGTATCGGGGCGTCGGTTCTCGTGTGGGGTGTCGAGTTGGTCGCACGTACCGTCTCGGATGCGGAGTCTGGCTTTGATCTCGGCAAGTGGACGGTCGTCGTTTCTGTTCCGATCGGGCTCTTCGCATCCTGGTTTCTGGCGCGCAAAGTCGGGCCGGGTGTTGCGGGCGGTGGGGTCACGGAGACGATGGTCGCCGTGAACCTGGAAGGTGGCTACCTCGGCACCAAGCTGATCCCCGCCAAGATCGCCGCAACGGCGATCACGCTGGGAACGGGCGGATCGGGAGGGCGTGAGGGCCCGATCGTCATGATCGGTGGAGCTATTGGGTCCTCGTTGGCGCGTCACGGCCGCTTCGGCCTCGACCGCATCAAGAGTTTCGTAGCCGCAGGGGCAGGTGCCGGCATCGGGGCCAGTTTCAATGCGCCGATTGCCGGGATGATGTTTGCCCTCGAGGTGATTCTTGGCTCGTTTGCGATCCGCCACATCAGTGCGGTGGTCATCACCTCGGTGTCCGCCGCGGTCACCGCGCAAGCACTTGTGGGCGAGGAGCGTTTCCTGCGATCTCCCAGCTACGAGTTAGATGATCCGACCCAACTGATCCTGTACGCCATCCTCGCCGTGGTCGCCGTCCTCTTCGCCATCGTATTCCTGCGTGTCCTGGACACCACGAGCCGGGCCAGGTTCCCCCGGCGCCTCCCGGGCTGGCTGCTCCCGGTCAGTGCGGGTGTTGCGGTGGCGCTCATCGGGGTCGCTTACCCATCGACCCTCGGGACGGGCCATGCGTTCTTGACGGATCTTCTCTCTCTACGCGATCCGGGCGACTTCGTGTGGTGGTCGCTGCTCATCGTGGCTGCGCTGAAGGCAGTGACGTCGGCAGTCACGGGACGAGGGGGCGGCTCGGTAGGCAACTTCACGCCGGCACTCGTGATTGGAGGCGCCGTTGGCGCCGGGTTCGCGATCCTGATAGATCCGCTGTGGGGTCTCTCCGAGATTGAGCCCGGGGCTTTTGCTCTCGTCGGCATGGCTGCATCGCTGTCCGCTACCGTCCGCGCTCCGCTCACGGCCGTCATCCTCGTTTTCGAGCTGACCGGGGATTATGGCCTGGTGTTACCGCTCATGCTGGCGGCCGCACTTGCTACCTTCATCGGCGACCGGCTGCACCCGGAGTCGGCGTACACGATGTCACTCAACCGCAAGGGCATCAGGCTCCCGACGTCTGAGGACATTGACCTCCTGGACACGGTGCAGGTTGGCGAAGTCATGTCCCAAGTCGACGACACGGCGAGTCCAGACATGACGCTCGCCGAGCTTCAAGACTTCCTGAACCGAACCCATCACCACGGAGTTGCTGTGGTAGAGGACGACCGCTTGGTGGGCATCATGAGCCACACCGATATTGAGCGAGCCGGTGGTCCGAGCGCCACCCTCACTGTTCGTGACGAGATGACGACAACGCCCATCACGATCACCGCCGACATGCCTGTCTCCGCGGCGCTGGCGCGGATGGCGTCGCTGGGCCTGGGTCGACTCCCCGTAGTGACCGACGACGACTCTCACAATGTGGTCGGCATGTTCCGCCGGGAGTCGGTCGTCACCGCCTATCACCACGCCTTAGGGACCGCCACCGGACGCCACCTGTATCGGGACCGTGTCAGGGTCAGAACCCAACCGGGAGCCACCTTTTTCGAAGCCGAGGTCCGGCATGCTTCGCCACTCGCGGGACATGCCGTGAGCGACATCGCCTGGCCCGAGGACGCAACCCTCGTTTCTATCCGTCGGGGATCCGCGGTCCTCATCCCCAGAGGCGACACGGCCATCGAGGCCGGCGATACCCTCACGCTGTTCGGGACCGGCCAGTCGCGCGAGGAACTTGGCTTCTTCCTGGAACCTCGCAGCGACACCGAAACCTGAATGGGCTCCTGCAGTCCGCCGCTGTCGCGTTCAGCTGACAGCGGCCCATACGGCGGCTAGTCGCCGTTCCTCTCGGCATGGCGGAGGAGGCCTATGACCAGGCCCTCGACCACCGCCTTCCATGAGGCGTCGATGATGTTCTCATGGACACCGACCGTGCCCCACGAGGTCTCAACATCGGAGTGCTCACACAACACCCGGACCCGGGCACTGGTGCCATCGCTGGAGTCGAGGTCCCGTACCCGGTAGTCGGTGAGGTGGATGTCGGCTACCTGGGGGAACGTATCGACCAGAGCGACCCTGAGAGCACGGTCCAGGGCGCTGACAGGGCCGTCGCCTTCACGGGTGGTCACGACTCGAGTGCCACCGACGTGGACCTTGACAGTTGCCTCGGCGAGCACCTCGCCGGCCCGATGCTCCACGTAGACCCGATAGGACTCCAGTTCGAAGAAGCCCTGAGCCCAACCCTGGGCCTCGCGCAGCAAGAGCTCAAAGGAACCATCCGCAGCTTCGAACTGGTATCCCAGGTGCTCGAGTTCCTTGATCCGGTCAACGACCGCTTGCGCGTCTTCGCTCGACAGGTCCAGACCCTGAGCCTTTGCCTTGGCGAGCACGGTTGAGCGGCCCGCCAATTCTGAGACGACAACACGGGTTGCGTTCCCGACTGTTTCGGGGCCGAGATGCTCATAGGCGTCCGCTCGTCGCGCCAGGGCAGACGTGTGTAGCCCGGCCTTGTGGGTGAAAGCCGAGCTACCCACATAGGGAAGGTGGGGGTCGAGAGTGAGGTTCACGAGATCCGCCATGTGATGCGACACCGTTGTCAGGCGGGGGAGGCGGTCCTCCGGAATGGTCTTCATGCCCATCTTCAGCGACAGGTTCGGGATCAGTGAACACAAGTCGGCGTTGCCGGTGCGCTCTCCGTAACCGTTGATACATCCCTGAACCTGGTGCACGCCTTCGAGGACGGCCGTTATGGAGTTGCTGACCGCCATCCCGGAGTCATTGTGGAAGTGACATCCCAGCGTTGCGTCGCCCAGGGTTCCGCCGACCTCGCCGACGATCCGCTGTACTTCGTGCGACAGGAACCCCCCATTTGTGTCGCACAGCACCAGCCGTTCGGCGCCGGAATCGTGAGCGGTCTGTAGCGCGGCAATGGCGAACGCCGGGTTCGCGCGGTAGCCGTCAAAGAAATGCTCGGCATCGAAGAACACCCGCCTGCCCTGTGAACGAAGATATGCAACCGAGTCACCGATCATGGCGACGGCCTCATCAAGCGAGGTCCGCAACGCATGCTCCACGTGGTAATCCCAGGTCTTGCCGACAAGGCAGATGACATCGGTCTCGGCCGCCAGCAGTGCTGCCAATTGCTCATCATCTTGTGGTTTCGCATTTGCTTTGCGGGTAGCTCCGAAGGCCACCAGTGTTGATGTCTCCAGGGTCAGCTCGGTCTTGGCTCGCTGGAAGAACTCGTCGTCCTTGGGGTTGGCGCCCGGCCAGCCACCTTCGACATACGCCACACCGAGGCTGTCGAGCAGGCGGGCGACATGGAGCTTGTCTCGCGCCGTCAGTGAAATTCCCTCCTGCTGGGTGCCGTCGCGAAGGGTGGTGTCGTAGATCTCAACTGTGCGGGTACTCATTCGAGCGCTCCTGGGATAAGGAAAACCCCCCGCAGGTGCGGAGGGTCGCAGGGGCGCACACACCGGTTTACGGCGTGGCGCCTATCTAATAACGATGAAGTTGGTCGGGCATCTCATGGCGCAGAGTATGGACCACAGCGCCGGTGGGGTCAAATGTCCTGCCGGAAGTCCCGAGGTGGTCCCGACCGGTTGGGACTCGTGGGCCAATCTGACGCCCCATTGTCCCATCCGCGAGGGACCAGCGACTCTGGGCCTTCGGCCCAACCAAATAGACACATCGGCACTGTGCTCCACGACGGGGTTTTGAAATGATCGTATTAGCCAAGGCGCATATGGCGGCCTGGTGACTCGAACATAAAGAGGTCGGACTCGTGGGACGCGTAAAGCTAGATATCACTCGTAGGTCATTCCTAAAAGGCGGGCTCGCCACCGGTGGTTTTGCCCTCATGTCGCCTCAGGCCTCTCCCGGAGCCGGCGTCGGCACCTTCGCAGCACCGGACCCCTGGTACCTCGAAGGCAAGATCGAAACCACCTACAACGTCTGTGACATTTGCCCGTGGCGTTGTGGCGTTGTCGTCCACACTGTCGACGGTGTCGTCCGCAAGATCGATGGCAACCCCGCCGATCCCAAGAGCAACGGCATGTTGTGCGCGCGTGGCCAGGGCGGTCCTTCGTTCATGTACGACCCGGATCGTCTCCGCTCACCGATGATCCGCACCGGCGAACGTGGCTCCGGCCAGTTCAAAGAGGTGTCCTGGGAAGAAGCCCTTGACTACACCGCAGCAGCTCTCCAGAACGTCAGGGCCACGTACGGCGAGGAATCGCTGGCAGTCTTCGGCCACACGTCGGGTGACTACTGGTTCGCCGACTACTTTGCCCAGGCTTGGGGCACCCCGAATGCAGCCAAGCCGTCTTCCTCGTTGTGCCTCAGCCCGCGCGAAGAGGCCGCAATACTCACCTATGGGTCTGGCGTGGGCGGCCACGAGCCGGTCGACTGGGACTCACTTGAGGCATTGACGTTGATCGGCAGCCACATCGGTGAGGATGCCCGAAACACCGTGATGCAGGGCTTTGCCAACGCCTATGCCAGAGGCACCAAGGTGATCGTGGTCGATCCGCGCTTCTCCAGCGTTGCCGCCAAGGCGGACTACTGGCTACCGATCAAGCCCGGGACCGATACCGCTTTGCTGCTGGCCTGGATCAACGTGATCATCACCGAATCGCTCTATGACAAGGCGTATGTGGAGCAGTGGACGCAGGGTTTCGACCAGCTCGCTGCCCACGTAGCCGAATTCTCTCCCGACTGGGCGGCCGGAATCACCGACCTGCCGGCCGCCCAGATACGGGAGACCGCTCGGGTGATGGCCGCCAACCTGCCTCGCTCCGTCATCATGCCGGGCCGTCACACGACGTGGTACGGCAACGACACTCAGCGGATGCGAGCCACCTATCTGATAAATGCGCTTCTCGGCGCTTACGGCCGCGAGGGTGGGATGTATCTCAACAAGTCGGTCTACCTCGACCGCTACCCCTTGCCACCATTCACGGTCACCGGAAGCTCCGGTGGATGTTCGGCGGAGCCGGGTGAAGAAAGCGCCGCGTTGCCGCTCGGTCCGACCGGCAAGGCCCGGGCCGACGGTGTGCGGGAGACCTTCATGCGTGGGCCCACCGCTCTTCAGGAGCTGATCGACCCCATGATCACCGGGGATCCATATCCCATCAAGGCGCTCATCGCCTACGGCACCAACCTGCTGCACTCTATCCCGGACCGGGATCGCACAATCGAGGCGTTAAAGGCGCTCGACTTCGTCCTTGCTGTCGATGTGCTGCCTCAGGAGCACGTGGCTTGGGCCGACGTTGTCTTTCCGGATGCGAGTTACCTGGAGCGCTACGACGACTTTTGGACCGTGGCGCACAAGACCCCGTACATTGCGATGCGGGAGCCGGCCGTCGACCCGTTGTACGACACCAAGCCGCCATGGTGGATGGTCCGGGAACTGGGCCTGCGGGTTGGGCTTGAGAGCTTCTTCAAGTGGGAGACCATCGAGGAGTACCTCAACAAACGCCTTGTTTCGGTCGGCTCGAGTCTCGACGACATGCGGTCTCAGGGCGGCATCATCACCCAAAACGGCAAGCCGTACCTCGAAGACTTCGACGGCTCGTCACCGTTCCACACCGCATCGGGTTTGATCAACTTCTATTCGGACGAACTCGCCGAGGCCGGTCATGATCCGATGCCGGTCTACGAGCCGGTTGAAGAGCCGCCGACGGGGTTCTTCAGGCTCCTCTATGGGCGCAGCCCCGTTCACACATTTGCCAAGACCCAGAACACTCCGGTACTCAGCGACGTTGACCCGGAAAATGAGGTCTGGGTAAACGCCGACGCAGCAGACCAGCTCGGCATCAACGACGGCGACTATGTGTACCTGGAGAACCAGGACGGTGCCCGCAACGGACCGGTCAAGGTCAAAGCAACCCAACGAATCAGACACGACGCCGTCTTCATGGTGCACGGCTTCGGGCACGACGCTCCGGGCTTGACGAGGGCCAACGGCAAGGGTGCCAGCGATACGAAGCTGCAGACCCGCTACAAGCTCGATCCCATCAGCGGCGGAGCGGGAATGCGTGTCAACTTCGTAAGACTCGACAAGAAGGGGGTGTGACATGACTGAATACGCATTCCTCCTGGACCTGGGACGTTGCATCGGCTGCCAGGCATGTGTTGTGGCATGCAAAGTCGGCAACGAACTCGGCGAAGGACAGCAGTACATCCACCTCAACGAGAAGACGGAAGGTGAGTTCCCGGATCTCAGCGGCGGATGGGACAATCACCGTTGCTTCCACTGCACCGATGCCGCCTGTGTCTCGGTATGCCCCACCGGCGCCCTCTTCAAGGAAGACGGCCTGACCCGGCTCGACCGCGACGACTGCAGTGGCTGTGCCTACTGCGTCGAGGCATGCCCCTACGACGTCCCCGTGATGTACGAGGGCAAGTCCAGCAAATGTGACGGTTGCAAGGCAACTGTCGAAGCTGGTGGCGAGCCCTGGTGCGTCAAGACCTGCCCGAGTAACGCCCTCATGTATGGGCGACGGGAAGACACTCACGCTGAAGCGAACCGGCGAGCGGCCGCTCTTCGGGAGCGCTACCCGAACACCCAGGTGTATGGCGAAACCCAGGCCGGTGGCCTCGGGATGCTCATCGTCACGCCGGACGATCCTGAGAAGCTCGATCTACCGATCGATCCAAGGAAGCCCTTCATGGCAGAGACCTGGCAGAAGGTAGTCCAGCCGGCGGCGGTCGGTCTCACAATCGGAACCGCGGTTGTCGCCGGAATCGGTGGTGTGATCGCCAGGAGAAACCACGTTGCGGAGATCGAGATGCTCGAAGCCAACGGGACGTTCAAGAACCACGAAGAACCTGAGTCGGAGGAGGGCTAACCATGTTGCAACATGACCCCGGTCACGAACATGAGGTCCTGCGTTACAGGAAGCGCCCCCGTGTCGTGCACGCGCTTCTCGCCAGCTCGTTTCTGCTGCTGCTCCTGACCGGACTGCCGATTCTGTGGAGCCCGTTGTCCTTCCTGGCCGCCGGTGGCACGACACGGTGGCTGCACCGTGTGGCCGCCGTCGGATTCATGGCGGTGCCCTTCGTGTACTGGGTTGCCGACCGCGAAGGGGCCAAAGAGCTCATGGTCGACTCGTTCAAGTACGGACGACGCGACTGGGAATGGCTCAAGCACGTCTTGTCGTATGCGTTCGGGCACGCTGCCAACATGCCCCGCCAGGGCCGGCTCAACGCCGGGCAGAAACTCCATCACGCCTTTGTGATGTTGCTCTCGGCAGGCATCGTGGTCTCGGGCTTGGCGCTGTGGTTCTTCCAGCCGTCGCTGGGAGCGACGGGCCATGCCTGGGCAGCCGTCATCCACGACATCTCGATGCTGTCATTGAGCCTGTTGCTGGTGGGTCACCTGTATTTCACGTTCGTCTACAAGGCGCTATCCGGCATGACCACCGGGTACATCGATGAAGACGACGCACGCCTCGAGCACGCATTGTGGGTCGAGGAACTAGAGCAAGAAGGGGTTGCCGAAGCCAATGGCGAAAGAGCCAATGGTGAGGCGGCCGGAAACCAAGAACTTGATAAAGAGGGCTCCCGATGAGGGGCTCTATCGGACGAAAGGGAATCGTAATGAATATGCTCCGTCGCAGCACTGTGATAGGGCTGCTACTGGCCTTCGGACTGATCGCCGCCGCTTGTGGTGGGGATGACGCGACCGATACCACTGAAGGTACCGTTCCGCCGCTGGCCACCACTGCAGCTCCTGTAGCAACTACTGAAGCTCCTGTAGCAACCACCGAGGCTCCTGCAGCAACCACGACCACGGTGGCACCGTTTGACCTCGTTGCAGCCGTTGGCGAGTACGAAAGCACCATCCCCGAAGGTTGGATGGCAGTCTCGGACGTCACCGCGTTCAAGGATGCCGTTGAGGCCAGCAACGCTCTTGTCATTGACGTGCGCGAGCCGTCTGAGTATGCGGAAGGCCACATCCCTGGCGCGGTCAATATTTCGCTACGGACACTCGGCGCAAATGTCGACAAAATCCCGACTGATCGTCAGGTCTTCGTGTATTGCAAGTCCGGCTATCGCGCCGGTGTGGCAGTGTCTTCACTCCGGATGATGGGCTACGACAACGCGCCCGCCTACTCGGCGAGCTGGCTGGGTTGGCTCGATGCTGGCGAAGAGATCTCGTTGGACGTCGTTGAGGCCGAGGTTGTCGGTGACCCGGGGTTCCACCCTGAGCTTGTCGCAGCTGTTGATGACTTCCTCAGCACCATCCCCGAGGGCTGGCTCACGGCCGGCGACGTCGAAGCTGTCAAGACCGCCATTGAGGCAGGTGCGTTCATTCTCGATATCCGTACCGAGGGTGAGTATGCCGAGGGCCACATCGAGGGTGCCACCAACATCCCGTTGCGGTCGCTTACGGCGAACATGGACCAGATCCCGACCGATACCCAGGTCATTGTCTACTGCAAGTCCGGTTTCCGGGCTGCGCTGTCGGTACCTGTATTGCATGTGCTTGGCTTTGACAATGCCAAAGCCTTCACCGGAAGCTACCTCGCATGGGTCGATGCCGGTGAGCCGGTCGTGACCGGCTAGTCACCAAGACCGTCAAACTCTGAGGGGGCCGGACGTCCGGCCCCCTCAACGCGTTCCAGATTGGAGTGAGATCCCCCGCAGCGGTATTGTCCAGGCGATGAACAACACGATGACCTGGTGGTGGCGGCAACTCTGATTGCCCTGGCGCGCCAGACATCGTCACGCCGGAGGCCTAGAGCCCCGGCGTTTTCTTTATGACCGATTTCTATATGACATGGAGAGGATCGATATCGTGGAGAGGCAAACAGTCTTTTCCGGGCTACAGCCCACCGGCAATATCCACCTGGGTAACTACCTCGGGGCGTTGCGGAACTGGGTGAAGCTACAGGACGACTACGACTCGATCTATTGCGTGGTTGATCTCCACGCGATCACTGGCGACTACGACCCGGCCGAGTTTGAGCGCGAACGGTTGGAAGCCGCCAAGGTCTTGCTAGCCGTGGGCATCGACCCGGACCGCTCGCTGTTCTACTTCCAGAGCCAGGTGCCGCAGCACAGCGAGCTGGCCTGGATTCTGGGGACGATGACGCCCACGGGTGTTCTCAACCGGATGACGCAGTACAAGGACAAGGTGGCGAAGGGAGTGCCGGCGAACCTGGGCCTGTATTCATATCCGGTACTGATGGCGGCGGACATCTTGTTGTATCACGCCAACCTGGTGCCCATCGGTGACGACCAGCGCCAGCACCTGGAGATGACCCGCGACTTGGCTGAACGGTTTAACAACAGGTTTGGTGACATCTTCCCGATTCCGGATGCATTGATCCCGGAGACAACGGCGCGGGTGATGTCCTTTACGGATCCAACGGCGAAGATGTCGAAGTCCGATCCGAACGAGAAGAGGCGGGTGCTGATCCTCGCTTCCCGCGATGTTGTGCGCAAGAAGATCAAGTCGGCCGTCACCGACTCTGATCCCGATGTCAGGTTCGATCGTGAAGAGAAGGCGGGTGTCTCGAACCTGCTCGAGATCATGTCAACCTGCACTGGTCAGTCAATTGACTCGCTGGTCGATGAGTACGGCAGCACCGGCTACGGGCGCTTCAAAGAGGCCGTAGCCGAGGCCGTGATCGCCGAGCTTGCCCCGGTCCGGAGCGCCTACCAGCAACTCGAAGACGAGGAAGTCGCCCGCATCATGCGACGTAGCGCCCTCGATGCCCGCACCAGGGCAGAAGGCTTCCAACAGCAGGTACGCAGCGCCACGGGCCTGGCAGCGATATAGGTGAAGAACGAGAGTTGGGGACAGGTATTCCTTCAGTTACCCGGGCCGTCCACCGACTAGTGGTTTGCCGGTTTCGAGCAGTGTTTTCATACCCGAGACGATGAACGGGATCCCGCCGCTGAAGTTCTCAAATGTCTTGGTCTCCGGATCGAGATACGACTCGACGGTGACAGACGTCAGGCCATCTGTCTCCGCAACCAGCCAAACCATGCGGACGGGGCCTTCTCTCTCGAGTTCCGGGTCCCAGCGAGCGTGGAACATCAGCTCGAGCCGGTTCGGAGCATCGACCTTGAGAACTATGCCATCGGCAACGACGGTGCCATCCGGCGAGAGGTATCGAATCGGGGATGCCTCGGTCCAATCGGATTCAACTCTGGTCCCGTAGTAGTACTGAACGGTGTGGTCTCCATCGACGATGGCTTGCCATGCGGTCTCGACCTGACAATTGATGTACGTCTGATAGACGTGTGTCGGCGCGGTCATCGCTCCTCCTTCGAGCTCAGTCTTCAGTCGGGCGAGTGCGCCCGCCATCGGTTCGGTGTACTTGCTGATCCAGCGGTCGTGGGCCAGCCGGATCGGGACAGGATTCAGGTAGTGGTGTTTGCTGCGACCAACTTTTCGGGTCACGACGACATCGGCCTCCTCGAGAACTCGCAAGTGGTTCATCACGCCGAAGCGTGTCATCTCCGGAAGGTACGAGCACAGGTCGCTGAGCGTCTTTCCATCCTCCACGAAGAGGACGTCGAGCAGCAGGCGTCGGCTTGGGTCGTTGAGTGCCTTGAACACATCATCCACCAACCCACAATAGGTGAGTATTTACTCACATGTCAAGAGGAAGTACCGATACGACGCCGGGGGAGGGAACGCTCAAGTCCTTGTAGAGCGGCAGACTTAGCTCGAAGAGGCTGAATACCCCGTCGTGGTGGTACCGGATGTCGCCGTCCATGAGACGAGCCAGTTCCAACGCAATGAATAGCCCGAGACCGATGGATCCAAGCTGTTCGCCGTTCTCATGAGCAGACGTATATGGGTCGAAGATGTGTTTCACCTGGCTCGGTTCGATCGGAATTCCGTTGTCGGCAACGACTACGACTGCCGCGTCGGCCCTCGACCCAAACCGAATCTCGACCCGCGGTCCACCGTACCGCTGGGCGTTGGTAAGAAGATTGCGCAGGATCTGGCGAACACGCTGGGGATCGGCCCACGCCGTAACAGGTTCTCCGGCGAACTTGACAGTCGGCCACATGGAACCAGCGATAGCCTGATTGACGACCTCGCCGAGATCCACCGAATTACGCGCTACAGCCACCTTCCCGATGTCACTACGTGCTGCAATCAGGAGATCCTCGACAATGGCACCGACCTCGTCGCTGTGCTCGACGATCATCTCGACCAGAGCAGTTGCTTCCTCAGAGTCGAACTGGTGCCCGCGGTCCGCCAGTTCGCGGGCGAGGCCAATGACGACCGTCAGCGGAGTGCGCAGCTCATGTGACACCGCAGCTAGGAATCGATCCTTGTCCGTTGCGACCCGATGGAGCTGCTCGATCTCATCTTGTTTCCGGCGGCGCAAGCGTATCTGGTAGACCGTCGTTGCGAGCAGTGAGGTGAGGCCGAGGCCAAGCACGACGACCACCCAATTCCGATTGAGGCTCAGGTCCGACAGAGCTTCGTCGGTTGGCGAGACAGTCAACGCCCATGTCGATCCCGGCAGGTCGAGCTCTCGTCTCCAGACAGGCCAGTTTGTCGTGGCAACATCAGTTTCGGGATTGGCGACCGACCACTCGACGTTTGAGGTGATCGAGAACCCGAGGTCCGTAGTCAATAAGAACTCAAGACCCGGAGCAATCAGCATCCCATCCAATTCACCGGAATCGGCGAAGATCGGATGAACCACGGTGAAGGCGTGCTCCTCGAATTCGCCGCCGACATCGAGCATCGCAGACACCGACGGGGTGGAGAGACCGACCGCTGCCTCGAAAGCAGGCGCCCATAGGGGCTCCGTCGCAATATCGAAGCCGAGCGCTTCGGTGCTGTTATCGATTGGCGTTTCGGACACGACTAGATCGATGAACGGGCCACTAGAGAGATAGCGAACCGGGTAGTGGACCGGCGGAGATAAGGTGATCGGGCCGATTCCGCCCTCGCCGTCGAAGCTGACCAAACCGTAGTCGGGGCTATCAGCCCGGATATCAGCAAGGTATTGGTCCAGGTCGGAGT
>PVMS01047042.1_pt1 | contig 17194 bp, 18 predicted proteins | sample 1853461 | NCBI WGS metagenome assembly PVMS01 (sample SAMN08582032, study PRJNA380276) | Marine sediment metagenome, whole genome shotgun sequencing project. | isolation source: ocean sediment barecode stripped | collected 2017 | reverse complement strand
TCCAATACGACAACATCGTGCGTGTGCTCAAATTGACTTTCAAGCAATAAATTTTCAGTCCAGAGCTGGGTTGGAATGGCGATAATCGTTTCAACCTTGCCGGTTAATTCTTGGAGGCAGGCAGGCCAAAGCAAATCCCAGGCTCTTTTGTAATCGATGCGATCACTGGCAGCAAATAAGCGCAGCCAGGCTATTCCAGGCGGATCTGGCGGAGCGGCCAATGCAGCAACTACTCTTTCCCCTCTCAGCGCTACGAGGAAGGGTTCATGCCCAAGCCAATCCATTGGACGGCGCCAATCTAAATGCGTGTGCACATGGCTTTCAAAATGCAATAAATTCGTCAGACGATTGCGATCTTTTGAATCAGCATCACGAATAGTAAGCACAATTGACTTATCCATTATTAATTAATGAGGGAAAAGGAAAAGGGGCGTTCTGATTTAATATTGTGGCACTTCAGTTGGCGAAGGAGAAAGAGCACGTTTCTAAGCGGAAATTTCTTTCAGCGCTTCAGCCAGGCCACGTAATTTTTCAGGGCTCATTCCGCTGAGATTTTGCGCCATTTGAAGATAAGGACGATTATTTGAATCGGCAATAAAGTGGCGCAGACTTTTTGGCAGCTTCAAAAATTCTTCGTGTTCTTTTTGTTGGGTGATCCAGTTTCCAACTGCACCCGAATTAGCGACGAAATCTTCCAATTTGTAGCCCAGAGTTGCGGCGAGAATTTCAAGCTCTGGTATGGGAACAGAGGTATCACCATTTTCATAGCGCCGAATACGGCTGGCCGAGATCTTCGTTTTGTTGCTGAGTTCTTTTTGGCTCCAATTGCTTTCGTTTCTGGCTTGCCGCAGGAGAGCGCCAATGGTGCGGTTGCGTTGCGCAAGCAAGCTGGATGTATCTAAATCTGCACCTGGACGAGGATCATCTGACACAATTTCCTGCTGCCAAAAATGATCGAAGCGGATATCAAGGTAATAAGCCAAAAATTCCAATTCCGGGAGGGAGGGTGAACGAGACCCGCGCTCGATGGAGCCAATGCGGCCCCCTGAAACGCCGATCACCTTGCCTAATTCCTTCATGGATTTTCCGGAATCAATGCGCGCATCACGCAGGAGGACACCGATAATTTTTGATCGCAAAGTGACAGCTTGCTTATAAGTCATAGATCTTTCCTGAATTCAGAAAATGGTTGCTGAATCAGATTATAGCAAGCTTATTATTGAGAATTTCAGAAGTTAGAGATCACTAGGATCGAGCTTGGTCTTATCTTCAAATACCCAGATGATCTTGGTCAGATTAATGGCCATGAAAGCTGATTTTTGAACCAATGAATTTCCGATTCTATCAAAAAGCAAAACATCAGTCATTGCTATGAATTTGTCTGAGGTATTAAGCGCATCCTTGATGCGCTCATTTTCACGTAAGTGGATCTTTCCGTGAATGCGATTGGTTTCCGTTTGAAGGATAACGGGCAATTTTTTTGTTTCGATTACCAGACCCATAAAATGGTTTTCCGTTTTCGGATTATCACTCATCTGCTTTCTCCAAGTGAGAGTTTAGGCATTCTGTATCCTTCACCAGAACGGGTTAATATCAATTTGGGTCTCTTTGGATCCTTTTCGAGTTTTTGCCTTAATCGAGAAATGCTCACCCATAGGATCTCTTTTTCTTTTGAATATCCGTCTCCCCAAACAGCAGTCAGCAATTCCTCTGAACTCAGGGTTTTGCCAATGTTTCTGGCAAATTGAAGCAGCAAGCGATATTCCGTTGAGGATAGCAGGATTTTTTCTCCCCCGATCCTCACTTCTGCAAGGGCCAGATCGATATTAAGATGGCCCATCTCAAGATTGCTTTCGTTGATTTCCTCTTTGCTCTGTTCCGCGCGGCGAAGAACGGCTCTGGCACGGGCCAGCAATTCGTTCGCGGAAAAAGGCTTCACTATGTAATCGTCTGCGCCTAAATCCAAACCATGAACGCGAGATTCTTCGTCTCCCTTGGCAGTCACCATGATGATGGGGACATTTGAAAATTCTCGAATTCGTTCGCAGGCTTCAAAGCCATCGGATTCAGGCATCATCACATCAAGAAAGAGAAGATCTGGCTTTTCCTCAGCCACCAGACTTACGGCAGCATTTCCATTTGAACATGAAAAAACCTCATAACCATCGGTGATGAGATTTGCCTGAATCAAGCGAACAAAGCGGGGCTCGTCGTCTGCAACCAATACTCTTTTGGTCATTGCTGATCCTTTGCCCTTAGCATATTTCTTTTTATTGGTAGCGAAATCATAAACTTTGTACCCTTACCAATCTCTGAACGAACAGAGATCTCTCCGGAATGTGACAAAATAATTTGCTGGCAAATATACAAGCCCAGGCCGCTGCCTCGAATTGAGCGATCATTATCTGGAACGCGGTAAAAGCGTTCAAAGATATGCTCAAGATGCTCTTCAGAAATTCCAGGGCCGAAATCTTCAATCTGGATCGAGATATTTTCATGATTTTCAGCCAGCCATATCGTGATTGGGCTATTGGGTGCATATTTGATGGCGTTTTCAATAATATTTTCCAAGACTTGAATTATGCGCTTGGAATCTCCAGAAAGATTGTATTCCTCTTTCTTTGCCGTTATTTTAATCGAAAGATCTGGAAAGCGTATCTTTAGGCGATCTACTAGTTCTTCAAGATAAAGGCGCAGATCCATATCAGCAAAATTCATCGCCAGCTTTCCAGCTTGAAGGCGCGAGGAATCAAGTAAATTATTAACCAATTCGGCCATACGATCGGCTTCATCGTCAATAATTTCCAGAAATTCCTTTTGCTCACTTTTGCTCCATTCTGTATCCTCTCTGAGCAGAGTTGTGGAATAGCCTTTGATAAAACCAAGCGGTGTTTTAAGTTCGTGTGAAACGGTAGCAAGAAAATCTGATTGCAGTTGTGCTAGTTTTCGCTGAGCTTCCAAATTGGCAACGCGCGTGACCAGACGGCGACGCTCCAGAACCTGAGTTACGTGCGTGGCAATAAATTCTGCAAGATTGATCTGTTCTTTTGAAAAGTTTGGGCCACCAAAACGAATAAATACGAGGGCTCCGATAATATTGCCACCCACAAGCATTGGCTGCCCCAAATAATATCCTTGCTTTAAACGATCTGAATCCTTATCCGGCTCTGGTTTACTAAGGTGAATTTGGCCTGTTGAAAAAGTTTCCCTCGCCGCTTTTTCGCCCCAGGATAAATCTGCCTCAGAAGTCCTTCCGCGACCAATAGCGCGCGCGAAGGTGGGCTCAAGGATTTCTGATTTTGGGTCCTGAAGATAGAGAACCGCATTATCAAAGATGAAAACCGGGCGTGCTAAACGAACTATTTGGGATAGCGCGTCATCTATTTCCAACTGTTCTGCTACTACCCGACTGATCGCATATACGGCTTTCAATTCATCAGGTTTCAGGGCACCCGTATTGCGGCTTGAGCTATTCAAATTTTTCCTTCTGCTAAGGGCATGGAAAATGAAACTCGAGAGCCACGCCCAGGTTTCGATTCGATGTTGAGGCTTGAATTGTGGGCTTCCACAATTCGTTTGGCAAGATTCAAACCCAAACCCACTCCTCCATATTCGCGTGTGGAGGAAGTATCAAGCTGGAAAAAGGGCCTTTGTATTTCATTCAACTTTTCTTGAGGGATGCCAATACCTGTATCCAGTATGGAAATGGCAACTTTATCTTCGGACAAATGTGCGCGGATGAGCACATTGCCTCCCTCCTGGTTGAACTTAATAGCATTTTCAACCAATTGGCTGAGGGCAAGGCCGAGTTTTTCCGGATCAATATAAACCGCTGGAAGATTTTCTTCAATGTCTGATTTCAGGCTTATGTCAGCATCCTGGGCAAGCACTTTAAAATTTTCAACAATTTCTTTGACCACATGGCGAATTTGGGTAGCTTGTAATTGAAGCGGCATTGATTCTTCAGTGTCAAATGAGAGCAAGAGCAAATTGTCTATTAGGTTTCCTAAACGTATATTTGATTTCTCCAGGACTTTGATTGCCCCGAGTTGATCTTTGTTGATTGCTCCCAAAGATTCTTCTTTTAAGAATTCGATATAGCCGATCATGTGGACTAATGGCGTTCGCAATTCATGTGACATATTGGCGATGAAATCTGCCTTGATCCGATTTGATTGCTTTAAGCCCTCGAGCGCTTCCTGAAGTTCCGAAGTGCGTTCCAACACACGACGTTCCAGGATTTCATTGCTGCGGGTTAGGGCGCTTTGCAAAAGGGAAATTTGTTCTGTGATCGCAGCATCAAGTGTGCTGCGGCTAAGCAGTTCGAGCTTCAATAAAGCTTCCCCCAGCAGCAAGGGATTGCCAGAAGAATTTTGCACCTTTTGATAATCGAGAGCTTGCATCAATTCACCTGAAGTTATGATGCCTTTCTCAATCAATGTTTCACCCAATCGGGGCACCAATGTTTCAGGTTGAGCTGGAAGACTGGAGCTTTGATATTTCTTTGTTGCCAAATAAAGATCCTTCATAATGAAATTATTTTGTTAATCTTTGCGCCAAGGCCTGAATTGTAGTTAATTATCGCTCAAAATCATGGCACTTATTGCAAAAACACCTAACAAAATTGAAAGGTTAAAGGATTATACAGTTGAAAATTAAAACACTTTACGAAAGCTTATTCCCATCTTTTTCCCTCTATTCGTGCCCAAAAAAGCCGCTTAGATCTGCGCCTAAAGGTATAATTAGAGCTTAGTCTGTTAAGCATAAAAATTACTCATCTTTTGCCTGAAAATAGAGGAAATTAATGGCGCTTGGATCCGTTGAACCTGTAGATATTGGCGAGCAAATGCGCTCTGCCTACCTCGATTACGCAATGAGCGTGATCGTGTCTCGAGCGCTTCCAGATGCCAGAGATGGACTTAAACCTGTCCATCGCCGAATCCTTTTCGCGATGCACGATATGGGCTTGAGATCCAACACTTCTCATAAGAAATCTGCTCGAATTGTGGGTGAAGTGCTCGGAAAATATCATCCGCACAGCGACCAGGCTGTTTATGATTCAATGGCACGTATGGCGCAGGATTTTTCCATGCGCTATCTGCTGGTCGATGGGCAGGGCAATTTTGGCTCTATTGGTGGCGATCCTCCCGCTGCTATGCGGTATACAGAGGCACGGCTGACATCCCTAGCAGAAGAATTGTTGGTGGATATTGATAAGGAGACGGTGGATTTCACCGAGAATTTTGATGCTTCTCTTGAGGAACCCTCCGTTTTGCCCAGCAGATTGCCAAATTTGCTGCTCAATGGCTCATCGGGCATTGCAGTGGGAATGGCAACCAATATCCCGCCGCACAATTTAGGGGAACTGGTGGGGGCATTAAAGCACTTAATTGATAATTATAAAAATATTGATGATATTACGGCCGAAGACCTCTTCCAATTTGTAAAAGGCCCGGATTTTCCCACTGGGGGCATCATTGTTGGGACAAATGGCATTCGTGATCTATATAGCCTAGGCAAAGGCCAGCTATTAATGCGCGCCAAATCGCATATTGAGGAAGCCCGCAAGGGACGCCATCAAATAGTTATTACTGAGATCCCATATCAAATTAATCTCACCAACCTGATCGAGCGTATTGCGCAACTGGTTCGAATAGGGCGTTTGCAAGGCATTGCCGATATGCGTGATGAATCGGATCGCAATGGGCTCAGCATCGTGCTCGAGCTAAAGGCAGGCGCACAACCCAATTTGGTGCTGAATCGTTTATATAAATTCACACCGCTGCAATCGACTTTCGGTGCGCAATTGCTGGCCCTGGTTGACGGGGAGCCGCGCCTGCTCTCACTAAAACGAGCTCTGCAAATATTTTTAACGCATCGCCAGGAAGTAATTACAAAACGCACTGAATTTGAATTAAGAAAGGCAAAAGCTCGCCAGCATATTCTGAATGGGTTGCTGATCGCTATGGCGAACCTGGATAAGGTGATCCAAACGATTCGAAAATCGCCAGACGTTCAAAGGGCGAAAGAGCGCCTGATCAAAGGCTTTAAATTAAGTGAGATACAAGCGCAGGCAATTTTGGACATGCAATTGCGCAGATTGGCAGCGCTGGAACGGAAAAAGATCGAGGATGAGCACAAAGAAGTTACTAAAACGATCTCCAAATTGAAAGACCTGCTTGCACATCCTGAAAAGATTCTAGCCGTGATCCGCAAAGATCTGCTTGAGCTGGAAGAGAAATACGGGGATGAGCGCAAGACAGTGATCGATTATGAAGGCAGCAGTGATCTCAGCGAAGAAAAACTAATCGCGGATGATGCTGTTTTGGTTTCGATCACACAGCGCGGTTATGTGAAGCGCGTTTTACGCAAGAGCTTTAAAGCGCAGAATCGCGGTGGGGTAGGAATTAAAGGGCATGCAACCAAGGATGAAGACGAAGTTTTGATCCTTGTTCCGGCCCGAAATCTGGATACGATCCTCTTCTTTTCAGATCGCGGAAAAGTTTATTCTGAAAGGGTATTCAGAATAAAACAAGCCGACCGTACCGCGAAGGGTATGCCGATCATCAATATCCTCAATATGGCTGCCGATGAAACGATCACTGCAGCTGTTCCAGTAAGGGATTTCAAAAAAGCTTCATATTGCACTATGGCGACCCGCAAGGGCAAGATCAAACGGGTTTCCTTAGATAAATTTGCATCGGTAAGACCTTCAGGTCTCATCGCAATGGGCCTGGCGAAGGATGATGCACTGGGTTGGGTGCGGTTAACCAGCGGCAATGACGAAATTATCCTGGTGACTGAAATGGGCAAAGCTTTGCGCTATTCAGAGAAGGCTGTGCGCTCGATGGGGCGACCAGCTGCTGGCGTGAAGGCGATCACCATCAAGAAGAAGGACCAACTGACAAGCATGGATGTGGTTGAGAAGGGCGGCGATCTACTTGTGATTTCGGAGAAAGGAATTGGTAAGCGGACGCGATTAGAGGAATATTCACCTAAAGGCAGAGCTACTCAGGGAATACTCACCACGGATGCAAAAGCAATCGGAATTATTGGCCGCATTTCTACGGCGCGAGTGGTTCAAAAAGAAGATGAACTCACAATCATTTCTACGAATGGCGTGGTTATTCGCACACGGGTAGAAGATATTAAGCTGGCAGGGCGGGCCACGCGAGGCGTGCGCATCATGAATCTGGGCAAAGGGGATAGTGTGGCGACCTTGGCGCGCATCGCGGCAGCCGATCTTTCCAACATGATTGGCGGCGCACCGAATGGAAAGGGTAGTGCGGCTTTAAAGAAGGGGAGCAAAGGAAAAGCCAAGCCCAAGGCGAGCAAATCAGGAACGAAGACTAAGCCTGTGGCTAAAGCAGAAGCAAAAAAGAAAGCTTCAAGCGCAAAGAAAAGCCCTAAAGCATCAAAGGCAGAGCCCAAGAAAAAGCCTGCAAGCAAGAAAAAACCTAAAAAGAAATAGGATTTATTAATAAGCTTAAATAAAAAGAGCGCAGAAGCTGCGCTCTTTTTTTGGTATCAGTGGAAATCAAAAAACGGGCAGGGATATTGATCCTGTGATGAGAAGACAAAATCCTCCTGAAAGGAGGACAACAAACATTAATAGAATGGACACTACGAATCGCTGTCCGGCTGTCATGCCTAAGAAGCCATAATCTGATTGGTCCGGAAGCTCAAATAGCTCTTCCTCATCGTCTATATCATCCAGAAAAGAGGATGTATCGTCTTCATCTCTAAGAAAATCATCAAGCATGTGTGCCTCCACGAGCTCGCTTAGTTTAGCTTAATTGTCAAGCCTGTCAACGAAAGCCTGCTGGCGAATTTCTCCGGCTGCAAAGCGAGCTTCCTTTCCATCTTCGTCCTGCAATCTCAGCCGAGCGGATGAATCTATCCCAACAAGTTTTCCTGAAAAAGCTTTGCCTTCAGAAAGCTGTATTTCAATAGTTTCACCAATAAAGGCCATTCGTTCTTCCCAGGCAGCCAGTAATTGCTGTTCGCTAAATTGCTCAAAATGCTGAAGAATTGAATTCACAAAGCTTGCGAGCAATTCAACACGCTTCATGGAAATCTTCGTTTCCGTTTCAATGTAAGTGGCCGGAAAACGAAAATGGGCTTCTTCGGCAATAGAAGAAGATGCAACATTGATGCCAATTCCGACGATAAGACTTTGAAACTCATCGCCTTGCCAATTGGCTTCTGTGAGGATTCCGCCAATTTTTTTACGATCTACAAGAATATCGTTGGGCCATTTTATTTTCGGCTCGAGCTTGAAGATGTTTTCAAGTGTTTTACTTATGGCGACAGATGTCAGCCCTGTGATCAGTGGGGGCTTGATCTGGGGCAGATGATCTTTGCTGAATGCCAGGCTAAAGGCAAGCGCGCTATTTGGAGGGCTTTGCCATTTGCGACCATCGCGGCCGCGGCCCTTTAGCTGTTCATCGGCGACGCAAAGATAGATGCCTTGCCCCCCAGAGCTGAGCCATTGGTTGGCTGCATCATTTGTTGAGCCGATTTGCTTGAAATAATCGATTTTCTGAATTGCAATATTTTGCAGGGCCTTTTCTATCGAAGTCTGATCCATATACCGATTTTACACTACCTCTATAGACGAAGATTTACTGCCCTGATATACTTCCTCCCGCGTTCGCAGATGTGGGCGCATTGCCTGTGATGGGCAATATCACACACGCAGTTGGACAATTTGATCGGTGCCAATGCAGGTTATTGGTGATCAAAAAGGATGAAGGCTGCGGAGGAAAAACAAAAGGAGTGCAGTATGGCCAAAGTTGATATGAAGGCCTTATTAGAAGCTGGCGTCCATTTCGGTCACAGAACGCAGAAATGGAATCCAAAAATGAATCCATATATCTTTACAGAGAGAAATGGAATTCATATTATTGATCTTCAACAAACCGCAAAATCCCTGGAAGAAGCTTACGATATAGTTCGAGATCTTGTCGCTGATGGCGGGATCGTTCTATTTGTGGGTACAAAGCGACAGGCGGTTGAAACCATTGAATTAGAGGCGCAACGCGCGCAAATGCCTTATGTGACCGTTCGATGGCTGGGCGGAATGCTCACCAATTGGCAAACCATGCGTCAGCGTATTAATGAACTTGAGCGCCTCGAACGGATGCGTGAAAAAGGAGAATTTGATCTGCTGACAAAGCGAGAGGCGCTTACGCTGACTCGCAAAATTGATAAATTGCAGGATCGTTTTGGCGGTATCCGGGATATCAATCGTCTTCCCAATCTGGTGTTCATCGTTGATGTAAAACGCGAGGATACGGCTGTTCGTGAGGCCAATATTCTTGGTATTCCTGTGCTGGGATTGGTGGATACAAATTGCGATCCAAGCCTGATCGATCATGTTATTCCCTCCAATGACGATGCCATACGGGCCATCAAAATGATGGTTTCTTTCATGGCGGATGCCGTGGAAGAGGGCCTTTCCATGCGAAAGGATGATGTCAAGGCGCAAGAAGAAAAGGCTGGAAAGAAGGCTGGAAAAGCTGCCGCCGGACGAGGCAAAGAATTAACTGATGAGGATCTGCTTGGAGCAGCAACGCTGGCAAAGGTTGCTGAAGCTCAGGAAGCAGAAGCTGAAGCAGCTGCAAAGGCCGAAGCCAAGGCGCTCGCTGATGCGGAAGCCAAAGCTGCAGAAGAAGAAAGCGCGGAAGCAGAAGGCGAAGACGCTGAAGGTGAAGAAGCTGTTGCCGAAGAAGTTGAAGGGGATGACAAGGCAAAGGCCGAAGAGCCCAAAGCTGAAGTTGATGAAGAAAAACCAGCAGCAGAGGAAGAGAAAGCTGCTAAGGATGAAGGGCCTTCAACACGCAAAAAATTAAGCAGCTTTGAAATAGCAGAGAAAATGATCGAGCTGCTGGAAGGCGCAAAAATTTCAACGGTCAATCAATTCCTCAAAGCGCTTGAAGAAGGTGACAGCGTGATACTGGATATCAATGGTATCGGCCCCAAAGGCTTAGAGGACATAAAGAAAACCATAAAGGATGAGGGCTATAGCCTTCCTTAGAGACGAGAAGAGTAATTGAATGGCGATAACGACTGAACAAATCAAAGAATTACGCCAGGCAACTGGCGCAGGAATATTGGATTGCCGCACCGCGCTTGAAGAAGCGGGCGGAGAAATGGATAAGGCGATCAAATATTTACGAGAAAAGGGAATGGCCAAAGCAGCCAAAAGGGCCGACCGTGAAGCTTCGGAAGGCACGGTTGAGCTTTATTCGCATGGGGGCGGGCGGATTGGAGTAATGGTGGAGCTAAATTGCGAAACCGATTTTGTTGCGCGCTCTGAGGGATTTCAGAAACTGGCGCATGAATTGGCATTGCAGATCGCAGCGGCCAATCCATATTGGATAAGGGACGAAGATGTTCCTGAAGAGAAAAAAGACGAGGAAGCCGAAATTGCCCGAAAAGCAGCCAAGGAAGAGGGCAAGCCTGATAATATCCTTGATAAGATAGCTGAAGGCAGGGTTGCAAAATTCATGGATGAATCGGTTCTGTTGCGGCAAAAATATATTCGCGATGAAAGCAAGACCATCGAGGATATGATGAATGAGAGCGTTTCTTCGATGGGGGAGATTATAAAAGTTCGCCGATTTGAGCGATGGGAACTTGGAGAGCACATTCAGAATTAATTTGAAAAAAACGGCCAATCTTTGATTGGCCGTTTTTGTAACAGGTGAAAGGAGCAAAGATGGCCAAAAAGCGAAAATATGATCGCGTTTTGCTAAAGCTGAGTGGTGAAGCGCTCTCTGGCGAGGATGGTTTTGGGATCAATCCAACAAAATCGGACGAGATAGCAGCCCGCATTAAAGAAGTGACCGAGTTGGGCATCCAGCTGGCGATAGTGATCGGGGCGGGCAATCTCTGGCGTGGAAAGATCGGATTAGAGCGAGGGATGGACCGCGCAACGGCAGATTATATGGGTATGCTGGGGACTGTGTGAATGCTCTGGCCTTGATGGATGCGATCGAGCGGGCCAATGTTGAAACTCGCGTGCAAACTGCAATTGAGATGCGCGCTGTAGCAGAACCATATATTCGCAGGCGGGCTATTCGACATCTCGAAAAGGGCAGAGTAGTGATATTTGGCGGAGGGACCGGCAACCCCTACTTTTCTACGGATACAGCAGCGGCATTGCGTGCGATGGAAATTGGGGCTGAGGTGCTGATCAAGGCAACCAAAGTGGACGGGATCTATTCAGCCGACCCGAAGAAAAATCCGGATGCTGAACGTTTCGATCACCTTAGCTACATCAAAGCGCTGAACATGCGGCTGGATGTAATGGACAGTACGGCCATTTCATTGTGCATGGAAAACGAGCTTCCCATTCAAGTGTTGAATTTTTGGCAGGCGGACGCGCTGAAAAAAGCACTGGTGGGCGAGAAAGTTGGCACCTTGATCAATGATAGCGAGGCTTCAAAAGAAAAATAATCCCTTTGTTTTGCAAAGTGGAAAGTGGAAATTCGCAAAATTGCTGGAAAAGACCCTCATGGTAGAATCAGCGCCAATAATTGGTGAAGCCCGCTTTATTGGATGATGGAAACGGAGGTTTTCTGTGATAGATGACGTCCTCAACGATGCGAAAATGAAAATGAAGGCATCTTCTGATGCCTTAATAGAGGATCTGGCGGTTATCCGCACTGGGCGAGCCAGCCCTGCCCTGGTTGAAAAACTGAGCGTGGAATATTATGGGCAGCCTACTCCTTTGATGCAACTGGCATCAATCAGTGTTCCTGAACCACGGCAACTGCTCATCCGCCCCTTCGATGCGGCCTCAGTAAAAGACATAGAGAAAGCAATATTGACCTCTGATCTTGGCCTGAATCCCAATAACGATGGAAAAGTTATTCGCCTATCTTTGCCAGCCTTGACAGAGGAAAGAAGAATCGATCTCGTCAAGATTGTGCAATCACGGGTTGAGGAGGCGCGGATTTCGGTGCGCAATACGAGGCGAGATTCCATTAAAGATATGCGTGACCTTGAAGAAGAAAAATTAGTTTCCGAAGATGATCTTCATCGGGGGGAGGATGAGGCGCAAAAACTTACGGATGCCAAGATCACGGAAATTGAATCTTTGGGGGCGGTCAAAGAAAAAGAAGTTATGGAAGTCTGATCCTTTTTGATGAGTGATTCGAATTCAGAAATACCAGAGTTAATTCCCGAACATATTGCCATCATCATGGATGGCAATGGCCGCTGGGCGAAATCCAGGGGGTTGCCTCGCCTGGCTGGGCATAAAGCCGGCACTGAAAATATGCGCCGAATTATTAAGGCTTGCGTGGAATTTGGAGTGGGGACTCTAACTATTTATGCATTTTCCACAGAAAACTGGGGCAGGCCGGATGCCGAAGTAAGCGGTTTGATGAATATATTTGACGAGGTTTTTAATCGGGAACTCTCGGAACTTCATAAGCAAGGGGCGCAATTAAGGCATCTCGGACGGCTGGACGAAATAAGAAAATCCTTACGCGAAAAAGTTATCAATGGGATCGAAGTGACCAAGAATAATGATCGTCTCGTGCTCAATGTTGCATTTAATTATGGCGGGCGGGATGAGATCGTTCAGGCGGTTCGGAAGATAGCTGAGGAAGGAATTGCAGCAGAGGATATTGACGAAGAACTGATCTCAAATTATTTATATACACATGACAGCCCTGATCCTGATCTGGTTATCCGAACATCGGGGGAGCAACGCATCAGTAATTTTCTCATTTGGCAATCAGCCTATTCGGAATGGGTGTTCCCTGAAACCCTTTGGCCTGATTTTGGTCGGGAGGAATTATTGGCAGCCATACAGGAATATGGAAATCGAGATCGCCGATTTGGAGGAGTGCCGCAAGGTTAATTCTATGTTGAAACAACGTGTGTTAGTCGCATTATTGCTGCTCCCGATAGGGATCACTGCCATTATGGCGGGCGGGATCTGGTTTTTCCTTCTGGCAGCCGTGATGCTGCTATTGGCGGCACATGAATATGTTCAACTTTTTCGGGCGGGAAAATTAGAAGCCGCGGGAAATTTCGTGTTGCTTGCTATTCTAATAATTTTAGGGCTGCGCAGTCAATTTGGCTTTGAATGGGACTATTTAATGCTGCCCTTAATTTTGATGTTTGCGCTGGCGATTCACTTATTTCATTTTGAAAGAGGGCGAGATCAGGCAGGCAGTGATTTTGCGATAACGATAAGCGCAATATTTTATATTGGCTTGCTCGGAGCTTTTATGATCTCGATCCGCAAGCTGCCTGAGGGGCAGTGGTGGCTTCTTTTAGTGCTCTTTTCTGTATGGTTGGCGGATTCCGCTGCGTTTTTTGTTGGCCGGAAATATGGAAAAAACAAAATGGCCCCCATACTGAGCCCCAATAAAAGCTGGCAGGGTTATGTTGCGGGCCTATTCTTTGCGACGCTGATAGCGCCGCTATTTCTCATCTTATTTGAAAGCCTGGGGATGCCGACAAAAAGCTATTTTTCAATGGGCAATGCAATGCTATTAGGCTTTTTCATGAGCTTGCTTCCGACGCTCGGTGATCTGGGTGTCAGTATGATCAAGCGACAAATGTCCATAAAAGATTCAGGAACTATTTTGCCGGGACATGGTGGCTTGCTGGATCGCATGGATTCCTGGCTGTGGGCTTTTCCTCTCAGCTATCTTCTAATCACACAGGTTTTTCTCAAATAATGCGGGAGTATCTTTATGGATAATAAAAAACCTTCGCGAAATCTAGCAATGGACCTTGTGCGCGTAACCGAAGCGGCAGCGCTGGGCGCCGGACGATTCATGGGGCGCGGGGATAAGGAAGGCGGGGATCAGGCAGCCGTGGATGGCATGCGGCTGATGCTGAATTCCATAGATATGAAGGCTACAGTTGTCATCGGTGAGGGCGAAAAGGACGAAGCACCGATGCTATTTAATGGGGAAGTGTTGGGGTCTGGCGAAGAACCTGAAATGGATATCGCTGTTGACCCAATTGATGGCACACGGCCACTGGCTGAGGGAAGGTTAAATTCGATCGCTACGGTTTCACTTTCACCGCGTGGGACGATGTATGATCCGGGCCCCTTTGTTTATATGAATAAAATTGCTGTGGGCCCAAAATGCAAGGGCGTGATCAACATCGAGAAATCGATCACAGAAAATCTGAAGTCGATTTCAAAGGCGCGAGATAAGCGGCTTCAGGATCTCACCGTGGTGATGCTGGCACGTGCGCGGCATGAAGCGATGCGCGATGAGGTGCGCAAGGCGGGGGCACGTATTCGTTTCATAGATGATGGTGATGTGGCCGCGGCGCTTATGGTTGCTATGCCCAATACTGGAATTGATGTATTGATTGGCATTGGGGGAACACCGGAAGGTGTGCTGGCAGCCTGTGCGCTAAGGGCAATGGGCGGGGAGATTCAAGGAAAGTTATTTGCCAGAAATGAAGATGAGCTCAGCCGCGGTAAAGAGATGGGCTATGATTTTGATAACGTGCTCACAATGGATGACTTGGTTTCTTCGGAGGATGTTTTCTTTGCGGCAACAGGCATTACGGATGGTGAATTGCTGGATGGTGTGAAATACACTTCCAAGGGTGCGATCACCACCAGCCTAGTTGTGCGAGGGGCCACTGGAACTGTGCGCACGATCACAGCGGAACATAGATTTGATAAGCTGCATAGCATGAGCAGCATCAAATATTAGAACAAGCCGAGCCAAGACCTGCTTCGTTGACACACTATTGTCAAAATGGTATAGTTCGGCCCGAAAATTGAATAGTTAAGACGCTCTTATCCAGAGAGGTGGAGGGACCGGCCCTTTGAAGCCTCGGCAACCGCGTAGAAGATAAAACGCACGGTGCCAATTCCGTCAGTCGAAAATCTGGGCGATGAGAGGGTGATTGCAGATTAGATTGCCCTTTCGTGATGCGAAAGGGCAATTTTTTTGGAGGATGCACTATGAGTAACAGTTTTATGAATTCGGAGAAACTTCTTTTTACTTCGGAATCGGTGACCGAAGGTCATCCTGACAAGATGTGCGATCAGATCAGTGATGCCGTTTTGGATGCTTGCCTGGAGCAAGATCCACTCTCAAGGGTTGCTTGTGAAACGGCCATCAAAACCGGCTTTGTTTTGTTGTTGGGCGAAATCACCACGAAAGCACAAATTAATTATGACCAGCTGGTTCGTTCTGTAGTGAATGATATTGGGTATACGAGCAGCGAAAGTGGCTTTGATGGAAATAGCTGCGGGGTTATGCTGGCGATCGCGCAGCAATCGGGCGATATTGCAATGGGCGTGGATAAGGCGCTTGAGGCCAAGGACGGCTCAATGTCTGAAGAGGAAATTGAAGCGATTGGCGCAGGCGATCAGGGCATGATGTTTGGCTATGCTTGCGATGAAACGCCGACGCTGATGCCTATGCCGATCTTTCTGGCGCATAAGCTCACGCGCCAATTGAGCGAAGCGCGCAAATCGGGCAAGCTGGAATGGCTGCGCCCAGATGGAAAGAGCCAGGTGACGGTTGAATATAAAAAAGGCAAGCCCGTGCGAATTGATTCTGTGCTGGTTAGCTCGCAGCATTCGCCGGATATTAGCCATGCGGATATTAGAGAGGGCATCATTGAAGATGTGATCATGCCCGTTTTGCCCCAGGAATTGGTGGATGACAAGATCAAATATTACGTCAATCCTACGGGACGTTTTGTAATTGGCGGGCCGATGGGGGATGCAGGCCTGACGGGCCGAAAAATCATTGTGGATACTTATGGTGGCATGGGGCGGCACGGCGGTGGCGCTTTTAGCGGCAAGGATCCTACGAAAGTGGATCGTTCGGGCGCTTATGCCGTACGCTGGGCAGCCAAGAACGTGGTGGCGGCTGGCCTGGCTTCGCGCTGCGAAATCCAGGTGGCTTATGCCATCGGTGTGGCAAGGCCCTTGAGCGTGAACGTGGAAACATTTGGGACGGGGACTATCGCGGATGAAAAGATCGCTGCGCTAATCGAGGAGTATTTTGATCTGCGGCCAGGAGCGATCATCCGCGATCTGGGATTGCGCAAGCCGATCTTTCGGGAGACTGCGGCCTTCGGCCACTTTGGCCGCGATGATATTGAATTTCCCTGGGAAAAGACGGATAAGGCCGCTGCTTTGAAAGCGGCTGCTGGAATTTAAATAGAAACTATAGATAAAAAAAAGCCCCCAATCGGGGGCTTTTTTGTTGTTGAAATTAGGCTGGCTGCAAATGAGGATTGATCTTTGCGCTAATGCGATCCTTGGGCTGATAGCCTACGAGGCGTTCCAATATTTCCCCGTCTTTGAAAAGCATGGTGGTGGGAACACTAAGGATGTTGTAGGTGCCGGCGATCTGCGGATTGTGATCCACGTCCACTTTGGCGACCAATATCGAATCTCCAAGCTCTCCGGCTAATTCTTCGAGAATTGGATCGAGCATTTTGCAGGGGCCGCACCATACGGCTCCGAATTCCAAGAGTACGGGCTTATCTGATTTGAGAACGTCACTCTCAAAATTATCTACTGTGATCTCATGAAATTCGCTCATTATCGGCTCCAGAGTTATTACCCAAGGGATGTATCCTAGCAAGTGGGCTTGAACATGTCAAGCCAATCGATCAATTCATTGACCCGACCATAGCGCCATGATAAAATTTGCCGCTCAATTCGGGCGCGTAGCTCAATGGTAGAGCAGTGGCCTTTTAAGCCATTGGTTGCAGGTTCGATCCCTGCCGCGCTCACTCGATTGACCCCCTAAAAAAGCCCTTTCTTACCCTTAGAAGCCATGTTAATTGATATTTAGGTGAAGTTCGGGTGAAGTTATTAGTTGGAAATGGTTTATCCATTTTGTATGGCGGTTTAGGGGCATACATTTTCATATTAGTAAAAGACGAAAGTTATGTTCGCTCCGCAATAATAGTAGGAGCGATATTATTCCTGAATTTTGTTTTATATTTTTATATCAGGATCAATTCAAGGATTTCCCCTGCTGACAAATCAGGGAATGCGAGCTAGGTTATCTTAAATCTGACCGCCTTCCTCACCCTTATTTGAAATTTCTTGGTGTAGTTTCGGTGTAGTTGGTATGGAAACTGTGGAAACTATGGGCTGTGTGGAAAGAGATTTACCTATTTAGTTGACTGTATGGACTCAATAATACTGTGTGGAAGGGGTGGAAAT
>PVMS01049074.1_pt1 | contig 17201 bp, 14 predicted proteins | sample 1853461 | NCBI WGS metagenome assembly PVMS01 (sample SAMN08582032, study PRJNA380276) | Marine sediment metagenome, whole genome shotgun sequencing project. | isolation source: ocean sediment barecode stripped | collected 2017 | reverse complement strand
GTGGTAGCTCCTTTCCCTATAAGCGGTGTGTTGCGGGTCCCAATCGAGGCCTTGATCCCCGTTAGCTGCCACTGAGGCAACTCAAATGTTTCGTCAATGTTCAATTCGCCATCGTTATAATCTGGCTCCAGCCTGAGAACAATCGCGTTACTGTCAAATCCCAGTACATGAAAAACAGCTTCAAGACGCTGTTGATCAATTGGATAACGCCGAAGATCGAGATCAATTTTCCCAACCGCATTCACCGTTTCATACAAGCTCATTGAACCATCTGAACGCACGCGCAGCAGGACACCATGTTTCTCATACAGTCCAGATTCATTCACGAGAATAAGCTGGGGAAACCAACCAGCAAAAACCTCGTCGAACTGGTAACTTCCCTGATAGATTTTTTCCTCGGTACCATCGACTGCAGTTTCGAATGCCTGTCGCGGATCATGCCAGGACAGCTTTATAACGCCGGTAAACTCGAAGGTCTCAGCTTCGTCATCAATATGATCGACATCACGCAGTTCAAAACTAACGGTGACTTCCAGAGGACCTTCTGTCTGTGGCGGTGCACTTATGAATTCATTGCTTAGGGTGTGAGTGGTTGTAAACGCCGGTTCGGGGTTGCCCTGCGCTGAGGCATTCCCTGCCACGGTGGTGGCAGCCATCAACGTAGCCACAAGGAATTTGAATATGTTTTGCATCCGAATGCTACTCCGACCAGGCATTAGTGTGTCACTGACATCAAACATCAGGTGATGGCTGTCACGAAGTTCACCATTCTACGCTAGAACGCGAGCCAGCTGCGTTGAAGCTGAATAGCGTTTGCAGCAATTTTGCGCTGGTCGCGCTCCCGAGTGGGTGATCGACCGAACCAGGTCCTGAAAGCGCTGGTATCCGTGTATCCGCTAGAACTTTTTGAAGCGCCGACGTTGTCTTCTATCCGGCAGCTTCGATTTTGCGGGTGATGTACCACTGCTGTGCCAATGACAGGCCGGCGTTGGTGGCCCAATAAAGTACAAGTCCAGCCGGGAAGAACGCGAACATAACCGAGAAGCCAATCGGCATGAACTGCATGATCTTGCGTTGCATCGGGTCCATGCCTGCCATCGGTGTCAATCGCTGGGTCATCATCATGAAGGCAGCGTTGAGCACCGGCAGCACAAAATACGGGTCGCGCGCTGTGAGATTATCAATCCATAGAATAAACGGCGCCTGACGTAGCTCGACCGACTCCAAAAGCACCCAGTAAAGCGCGATAAAGCTCGGAATTTGCACTCGGATGGGTAAACAACCACCCAATGGATTAACCTTTTCGGTCTTGTACATCTCCATCATGGCCTGGCTCATGCGTTGGCGATCGTCGCCATAGCGTTCCTTGAGCTGTTCGATTCGTGGTTGCAGCTTGCGCATCCGCGCCATTGATCGGTATTGTGCTTCGGTCAATTTGAAGAACACCAGCTTGATCAACACGGTCAGCAGTAGAATGGCCCAACCCCAGTTACCGACCACCGAGTGAATGTTTGACAACAACCAGTACAGCGGTTTAGAGAAGATTGTGAAAATACCGTAGTCAACCGTATGGCCCAATCCCGGTGCTATTTCATCAAGCTTGTCCTGCAGTTTTGGTCCGACATACAGACGGCTTTCAAATTCGTGATTTGTACCCGCCGCCACGTTGATCGCCGGTGATACTGACCTGGCAATATAACGGGGAAATCCTTGTGGCGAAAAGACCTGGGTAGAGTAGCTATTGACCTGGCCTGATGGTGGAATCCATGCAGTAAAGAAATAGTGCTGCACCATGGATAGCCAGCCATCACTGAAGCTGCGCTTGAATGGCTCGTCGGCAATATCATCAAAATCAATTTTTTCCAGTTTTTCATCCGGACTATAAAAACCGACACCGAAAAAACTGTAGCGACCCGGGTTGGTAAAGCCGCCATCATCTCCATCAAGCACCACCGAGCGCTGTAACTGCTCATAACGACTGCCTGACCAGCTTTCAGAACTTTGGTTGGATAGCGTGTGACGAACTGTAATGTCGTATTCGCCACGCTTGAAAATGAAGGTCTTGGTAACTTCAATGCCATTACTATCACTCCAGGTCAGCGGTACACGTATTTCATCGGCAGACTGGCCGAGACTGTATTCGAGGGTGTTAGCACTGTAATTGCTGGTGTGGTTGGGTGCAGGCGAACGGCTCAGCAAGCCGGATTGGGCGATAAACATTTCCGGCCCGGATGGGTTTAGTAACTCAACCTTGATCTCCTGAACTTCTGCCTCAACCGGATAGTTCAACAACCTGGACAACACCACGGTGCCACCCTGCAAGTCTATTTGAACCTCTAAAACATCTGTCGTGACAGTCACTAGCTGACTTGCGCTGCTCATAACCGGCTGGCTGGCTGGCTCCTGGGCGATATCGGCGGTGGGTGCTGTAACTTCGGGCAGGTCACCCATTGACGGCACCGATTGATCCTGGGGTGCCGGAACCGGTATTGCATCGACTGAAGAGTCTGTAGGTTGTATCTGAGACTGGGGTTGGGGTTGGGGCGCAGGTGCATAATCCTTTTGCCACTCCACCCACATCATGTAGGAAAGAACGAGTAACCCCATGAAAAGAATCGGGCGTAAGTTTGCCATTATCAACTGTGTCCTTGGTCTTGCTGGGTGCCGGCATACCGGCTATCAGCTTTTCTGATCAATCTTTGCCAGTGGGCAAAAAGAGACTTATCCAATGTTTTATTGCATTGATTTGTTGCCGCCGCAGTGGGCAATACAACAATATCCAATGCGTGTTCCGGCGTCTGACCCGCCATTACTTCACGGAAACTTTCCCGGATAACCCTTTTTATACGGTTACGGCCAACCGCCTTGGCACAAGCCTTTTTTTGCCACAGCCATACCAAGCCGGTGTCGTTGTATCCCATTGGCCCGGGCCAGAATGCGGAAACTCTCGTCACCTGAGCGGATGGGTTGTTGGAATACTGATTTGAATTCTGCTGCCTTGAGCAGTCTGGAATGCCGGGAAAATTTCATTATTCCTGGCCTATGGTCGTTTCTGTTGCGCGGTTATCGTTGCCTGGTTCGTCTGTTATTTACGGCTAACCCGGTACTCCGGATCAGTTTAAACCTGCCAGACTAACCATCAGCGGCGCCGATTATGCTGATAAACGCTTACGGCCTTTAGATCGACGTGCATTGATAACGGCACGACCACCGCGGGTTGCCATACGTGCACGGAAACCATGCCGACGGGCGCGTTTTAGCAAACTGGGTTGAAAAGTACGTTTCATTTTTTAGAACCTCTATAAAATACTGTCGATAAATTACTGTCTTGGGCTGTATTTCTGTTCCCACAGACAGCCGACACAAGAGACGAATTTTATCGCGTATACACATATCATTCAAGCAATTGACAACAGATTTTTATTTTATGCTTGAGTGCGCTTTCTACTATAGCCAAGTTATCCACAGCGCGGTAGACTAGACCCCAATCAGGTGGAATCGCTACATACGCTCAAAACAGCCTGAAGTGTATCCTACGTATCTTCGTAAGCTACTGAAATATAAATATATTTTGGCATTTTAACGTCGTTAGACGTTTCTGCCAGAGACCATACAACCCTATTGGTTTGAACGCGACATGGCGCAAAACACCTGGCAACTTTGCCTTCAACATCTTGAACGGGAATTACCGGCTGAAGACATCAATACCTTCATTCGCCCGCTTGAAGTTGTGTATGGTAAAAATCTGACCCGCCTGGTCGCGCCAAACGCCTACGTCAAGGATCATATCGCCACCCACTATCTTGAACGAATCCGGGATATATTTGAGCATCTGGACCAAACCCGGGACTCCGTCATCATAGAGGATGGGCTTCCCGCTGAGACCGCGTTACCTGGCAGCCAAACCCAACCGGTCAACAGGAACCGCAGAACTACCGGCCTGGATCCGCGCTACCGATTTGATAATTTTGTTCAGGGTAAATCCAACGAGTTGGGCTTTGCCGCCGCTTCGCAAATCGCTCAAAAACCTGGCGATGCCTATAACCCCTTGTTGTTGTATGGCAGCACCGGACTCGGGAAAACCCATTTGTTGCACTCCATTGGCAACTTCATTCGGGAACATAACCCGTCGAAGAAGGTTTTGTATCTGGATTCTGAGCGCTTTGTCAGCGACATGATAAAGGCTCTGCGTCATGGGAACATCGATGCCTTCAAAAAACACTATCGCTCCGCAGGTGCGCTACTGATCGACGACATCCAGTTTTTTGCGGGCAAAAAAAGCTCTCAGGAAGAATTTTTCCATACTTTCAATACCTTGCTTGATAGTAATCAGCAAATCGTATTGACCTGCGATCGCTACCCAAAAGAAGTTGCGGGTCTTGAGGCTCGACTTCGGTCCCGATTCGGCTGGGGATTGACAGTTGCAATTGAGCCACCGGATTTTGAAACACGGGTAGCCATTCTGATGAACAAGGCCCAGGAAAAAGGCGTTCAACTTGAAGAGCCGGTCGCTTTTTTAGTCGCCAAACGATTACGTTCGCATGTGCGAGACCTTGAGGGGGCTTTGAACACCCTGATTGCCAATGCTCGGTTTAGTGGACGGGAAATTACCGAAAGTTTTACCCGCGAGGTCCTGCGTGACTTGCTGACCGTGCACGATCGCTTGATTACAATAGAGAATATACAAAAAACCGTTTGTGAATATTACAAAATTCGTATGGCAGAGTTATTATCAAAGCGCAGACCACGCAGCATAGCCCGGCCCAGGCAAATGGCAATGGCTTTGTGCAAAGAATTGACCCAGCACAGTCTGCCAGAGATCGGTGATGCTTTTGGGGGTCGCGACCATACAACGGTTTTGCATGCTTGTCGTGTGATCGAAAAACTGTGTGATACCGATGGTCGTTTGCGCGAGGACAAGGTTAAATTATTGCGGTCGTTAACCGCGTAATGTTTTATGGAGCAAATAGGGGTATAAGTGTTTAACAAGCTGTGTATAAGTTTTTGCGTCGATGGTGAAGCGGGTTTCTTCACATGTTATCCACAGGGCTTATAGCCATGTTTACACAGACTTTAATCTACATAACATTTTGATATATAAGAGTATTATTGATATTTTTGACTTATTAACAGAGCTTACTACTACTACTGTTTATATAAATACTACTTTTAAAGAGCAGTAATAAAAGGATCAAAGTATGAAATTCACCATATCCAGGGAAGTCCTTCTTCAACCGCTCAGCCAGGTCATTGGGGTTGTTGAACGTCGACAGACACTACCGGTACTTGCCAATTTTTTGCTGGCAGCAAGAGATGGCAATTTAACAGTAACCGGGACGGATATGGAGGTTGAACTGATTTCGAGTGTTGCCGCTGATATTTCTCAGGATGGTGAGATTACGGTACCGGCACGAAAACTGTTGGATATCGCGAAAGCATTGCCGGATGGTGCCAGGATTAATTTCTCTGTAAGTGATGACAAAGTAACATTATCTGCAGGGCGTAGCCGTTTTACTCTGTCTACCCTGCCCGCTTCAGAGTTTCCAGCCACCGATCAGGTTGAAACCCTTGAAAACATTACCGTGGCGGAATCAACACTTAAGAGAATGATAGATAAAACCTCTTTTGCCATGGCCAACCAGGATGTGCGTTATTACTTAAATGGCTTATTGTTTGATTTCAGTGGCCAGCAATTACGTGCCATCGCAACTGATGGTCATAGATTGGCTATTTGTGATCTTGAGAGCAGTGTTGATGTTTCAAGCGATCGACAATTGATTGTGCCACGCAAAGGTGTGCTGGAACTCTCCCGTATGCTGACTGGCGATGACAACGAAGTTACGCTTGCGATAGGCCGGAATCATATCAGGCTGGTTAAAGGCAATACGACCTTCACATCGAAGCTGATAGACGGTCGTTTTCCGGACTACAAAGCCGTGGTTCCTGTGGGCGCCGACAAGCAAATGCTGGTTGATAAAGCTATGTTTATCCAGGCTTTGCAGCGGGCTGCAATTTTGTCCAACGAGAAATATAAAGGCGTCCGCCTGGAGTCTTCCGGCTCTACGATCAAGATTATTGCTCACAACCCACTCCATGAAGAAGCTATAGAGGAAATAGAAGCCGAACTTAATTTTGATCGACTGGCGGTTGGTTTCAATGTGACTTACTTGCTGGACGCGTTAACAGCCATTGATACAGAACAGGTTTCACTGGAATTAAAAGACGCTAACAGCAGCTGCCTGGTGTCTGCACCGGACTCTGATATAAACCGTCATGTTGTAATGCCGCTTAAGCTCTGAGCCTGGTAAAAAGACCGATATGAGGGTTAAAACCCTAAATATCAATAATTTACGAAATATCGTTTCAGCTCAAATAGAGCCTGATCCGTGTTTAAACTGCTTCATAGGCGAAAATGGTGCGGGTAAGACCAGTATCCTTGAGGCGCTGGTTGTATTGTCAAAAGGCCGCTCATTTCGAACCGGACAAATTTCCGCGCTTATTGGACCCGATGCCAGTAACTTTCAGGTTATTGGAAGTATTGAAACCCAAACCGGTAAAGATCATCTGTTAGGCATGGAGCGTGGTGCAGATTACTGGACTGCACGCCACAACCAGGAAGACGTTACCCAGCTAAGTGATTTAACTCAGCTGGTTCCCCATGTTTTATTAGAGCCTGGCAGTCATACCCTGGTTAGTGGACCTCCGGACGGGCGCCGCCGATACCTGGACTGGGGTGTGTTTCACGTGGAACATGAGTTTTTATTGCTTTGGCGCAGATATAGCCGGGTTCTGAAACAACGAAACGCCGCGTTGAGGCAATCAAACCCGTCTGTAGTAGAAAGCCTGGACCCTCAACTCATCAGTCTCGGTGAGCAACTGCACCGATCCAGACAGCATCACGCACAGATACTCACTGAAAAACTCACCGCAAGTTTGCCCCTCTTTAGTGAGACGCTGGAGGGTATTACATTGAGCTACCGTAAGGGCTGGGCGGGGGATAGTCTCGCCGAATCAATTGCAGCCTCCAGTCAACGTGACGCAGACCGGGGCACCACAGGCCCGGGTCCCCATAAGGCCGATCTATATCTGTCACTGAATGGGGCGCCGGCAAAAGAACGTCTGTCAAGAGGCGAGCAAAAGGCCATGACAGCCGCCATGATCATGGCGCAGGCGCAGATGATCTGTGAGTCTGGCGAGAAGCCACTACTATTGCTGGATGATGTCGCGTCGGAGCTTGATGAAGCGCACCTTGCCAGGGTGTTGTCTGCCGCCATGAACCTGGGGGTGCAAATATGGTTAACCGGTACCAGGCTCGTTCCTGCGATCACCGCCTGTGAGGGCAGCAGTGTAGTGTTTCACGTGAAACAGGGGCGGGTCGAGAAAAACCCTGAAAAAGCCGAAAAAACAAGCATTTAATAGCCCTCAGTGGTATAATAAAGGCCGTTTCAAACGTAAAACACCCCGTAACAAGTCAAACCCTTATTGCCGACGATAGTCTTGGCAAATGACTCGTATAAACCGGGACTTAGAGGCTGTATGAGCAATCAAGAATACGATTCCACAAGTATCAAGGTGCTAAAAGGCCTTGATGCTGTACGCAAGCGCCCCGGTATGTATATTGGTGATACCGATGATGGTACTGGTTTACACCATTTGGTGTTTGAAGTGGTGGACAACTCTGTCGATGAAGCATTGGCGGGACATTGCGATGCAATCAAGGTGGTTATTGAGGACGGCGGAAGTGTTTGTGTCTCTGATAATGGACGTGGCGTACCCGTTGATATCCATGAAGAAGAAGGACGTTCGGCTGCGGAGGTCATTATGACCGTCTTGCATGCCGGCGGTAAGTTTGACGATAATTCCTATAAGGTTTCCGGCGGCTTACATGGTGTTGGTGTTTCGGTGGTAAATGCGCTGTCAGAGCGTCTGGATTTGACCATTAAACGTGACGGGCATGTCTGGACACAGGTTTATAAAATGGGTGAACCGGTTGCGCCCCTTAAGAAAGGCGCTAAGACGGAAGAAACCGGTACTCAATTGCGATTCCTTCCCAGCAAGGAGATTTTTACCGATACCGTTTATCACTACGACATACTGGCTAAGCGATTACGTGAACTAAGTTTTCTCAACTCAGGTGTCAGGATAGAGTTGTCAGACGAGATTTCCGGAAAGTCAGATGTTTTCGAGTACGAAGGCGGCATTCGTTCTTTTGTTGAGCACATTAGCCGGAAGAAAACCCCACTACATCAGAGTGTTATATACTTTAAAGGTGAGAGCAACGGCATCGTCGTAGAGGTCGCGATGCAGTGGACGGATGCTTACCAGGAGAATGTTTCTTGCTTCACCAACAACATTCCTCAACGCGATGGTGGCGCGCATTTGGCTGGTTTCAGAGCAGCTTTAACCCGCACCATGAACCATTATATTGAAGAATCCGGACTGGCCAAGAAAAACAAGGTATCAATGACCGGAGACGATGCGCGTGAAGGTTTGGTTGCTGTTTTATCGGTTAAAGCGCCAGATCCCAAGTTTTCCTCGCAAACCAAAGAAAAATTGGTGTCGTCAGACATCAAACCGGTTGTTGAGTCGCTAGTGGCTGCCCACTTAAAGGATTTCCTGTTGGAAAACCCGGCAGAAGCGAAAACAATTACCATGAAGGCGGTGGACGCAGCGCGTGCCCGCGAGGCGGCTCGTAAAGCCCGTGATATGACCCGACGTAAGGGTGTTTTGGATATCGCAGGATTGCCAGGAAAGCTGGCCGACTGCCAGGAAAAAGATCCGGCCTTATCCGAACTGTTCCTGGTGGAGGGTGACTCCGCTGGCGGCTCTGCGAAACAGGGGAGAAACAGAAAAACTCAAGCAATTCTGCCACTTAAGGGTAAAATACTTAATGTAGAAAAAGCCCGTTTTGACAAAATGCTGGCTTCAGCTGAGGTTGGAACCCTGATTACCGCGCTTGGCTGTGGTATCGGCCGGGATGAGTTTGATGTGGAAAAACTACGTTACCACACAATTATTATCATGACGGATGCTGATGTCGATGGATCTCACATCCGTACTTTGTTACTGACATTCTTTTATCGTCAGATGCCGGAATTGATCGAAAGAGGCCACATCTATATCGGTCAACCACCGTTGTATAAAGTTAAGCAGGGCAAGCAGGAGCATTATCTGAAAGATGATGCCGAAATGAACGAGTACATGTTGGCACGGGCGATGGACAATGCAGCACTTGTATTTGATCAGGAAGCGCCACCGTTATCCGGAGAAGCTCTTGAAGGCTTGTTACGTGACTACACGGCTGTCAAAGCCGCGAGCGCACGCCTGGCAATTCGTTACGACCCTTTGTTTTTAGAGCAACTTGTTGATAATAAACCATTTTCATATGACTGGAACTTGAAAGAGACACAGCAGTGGTGTGACGAAATTGTTAATAAAATGAATCAGCATACGCCGCCGAGTGTCAGTTACAGCCTGCAGGCTGATGATAGCGGTAGCGAAACAGAGTTGCTTTTGAGCAAGACAATTTATGGTGTTGTAGAAACAACGACCCTACGTCGAGACTTTTTCCGTTCACCCGAGTACAGGCTAACCGCCAAACTGGCTGCGACACTGCACGACCTGGTTCAACCAGGCGCAGTGGTACATCGCGGCAAGGCCGAACAGGCCATAGACAGTTTTGCTGAAGCGCATGAGTGGCTGATGAGTGAAAGCCGAAAAGGACGTACTTTCCAGCGAGTCAAAGGCCTCGGTGAAATGAATCCGGAACAGCTTTGGGACACCACCGTTAACCCCGAAACCCGCCGTTTGCTCAAAGTGACGATTGAAGATGCGTTTGCCGCAGATGAAATTTTCACCACACTGATGGGTGATGAAGTTGAGCCCAGAAGAGCGTTTATTGAAAAAAATGCACTGTACGTGACAAATTTGGATGTCTAAAGCGGGCCCGGATAGAAATCCGGGCCTTTTATAGAGTTGGTGCCGGGGTCAGCCCATCATTGCCAGGTTCGCTACCCGATCAAACATTCCCTTAAGTTCGGCAAGTAAATTTAACCGGTTTTTACGCACTTCGGGGTCATCATCCATGACCATAACCTTGTCAAAAAACGCTTCGACACCCTCTGACAGTCCGGCGAGCAAGGTCAACGCGGAAGCATAATCTGCTCGCTGATACAGGCCCGTTAGTTCAGCGGAAATGTTTCTAATTTCTGTGAAAAGATGCTTTTCTTCGTCGATAACCAACGCATTTGCGTCTATCGTGCTACCTGAAATGTGTTCGGATTTACGTAAAATATTGCCAATTCTCTTGTTGGCGGCAGCCAGACTGGCTGCAACTTCAGAGCTCATAAAATCTTTCAGGGCATCAAGCCTTGCACGCAGGTCAATCAATGTGCCGAGCGGTACATCCAGTGCAGCATTAATCAGGCTGGTTTCGTAACCCTGTTCACGAAGATAGTGCTTTAAGCGCTCAAGTATAAACTGACGTAATTCCTGAAGGGTTTCTTCCGAAACCGCCTGTTGGCCCTGCATAGCCGAAGCAGCGATCGTAAGAGTCTTATCCAACTCGATGTCTAAATCACCTTCCAGCAAAATACGGACCAGGCCAAGTGCTGCGCGTCGCAGAGCAAATGGATCCTTGTTGCCGGTGGGCTTAAGTCCAATGGTAAATATACCGGTAAGCGTATCCAGGCGATCTGCCATTGAGACAATTTTGCCAACCGTACCAGAGGGCAACCGGTCGCCGGAATAGGCAGGCAGATAGTGTTCACCAATAGCCAGAGAAACCTCCTGGGTTTCGCCGCTCCTGTCGGCATAGTAGCGCCCCATTACACCTTGCAATTCGGGGAACTCGCCAACCATGTGGCTGACAAGATCGCATTTACACAGGCTTGCCGCGCGGCTTGCTGCTTCAGCGTCGGCTCCTATTTCTTGAGCTAACTTCTGCGATATTTCACCGATACGTTGCGATTTGTTGCCTACAGAGCCTAAATCCTTTTGGAATACGATGTTGTCTAACTGTGGTAGGAGGTCTTCCAGGGAAGATTTATTGTCCTGATCCCAGAAAAACCGTGCATCGGCTAAACGAGGCTTGATGACCCGTTCAAATCCTTTGCGAACGGCATCAAAGTCCTTGCTATCAAGGTTGGCTACCGTGATAAACCGTGCCAACAATTTGCCTGTACTTTTGTCGATGACCGGGAAAAATTTTTGATGGTCCTGCATACTTGCAATCAGCGCCTCTGAAGGAATATCAAGAAACTCCTCATCAAAGCTACCGCATATTGATCGCGGCCACTCGACCAGGCATGTGACCTCATCAAGCAGGCGGGCGTCAATTAAAACCTTACCTGCAGCTGACGCACCCAATTCGATCGCCTGGCTTCCGATCATTTTCCGGCGTTTGTCCTGATCAACCAGTACACAGGCGGATTCCAACAACTGCTCATAGTCCTTAACCAGGCCAATTTCATGTGGTCCGGGGCTGTGTATTCTGTGCCCGCGGGTAGTATTACCTGCGCTCAGACCAAATAATTCGCCATTGAGCACCGTTGAACCATGCATCACCACCAACCAGTGCACCGGCCGTATAAAACTGAAATCGTTGGATGCCCAACGCATTGGTTTAGCAACCGGCAAGTTTGCGAGGACATTTTCCAGCATTGGATAAAGCAGGTCTTCAAGATTTTGGCCGGGTTTCTCAACGAGACAATACAACCACTCACCCTTGTCACCCTTGATGGTCTCCAGCTCGTCGACATTTTTACCCACGGAGCGTGCAAAACCCATGGCGGCGGGTGTGGGTTGATTGTTTGCATCAAAAGCGGCAGAAAGTGCGGGGCCTTTACGTTCCAGAGTCTGGTCCGGCTGGCTTTCAGCAAGATCTGAAATCAGCAAGGCCATGCGCCGGGGCGTGTAGTAGACCCGGCTGGCTTCGGCATTAAAACCGAGTTCTGCTTTGACCAGTTGTGACTTAAGACCTTCAAAAAAGGCCTTTGCCAGTTTGGGTAAAGATTTGGGTGGAAGCTCTTCGCAACCCAATTCAATTAAAAGGTCAGCCGTAGCCGTTGCATTAGGGTCAGTTGGCTTATTCACCGGCGTTCTCCGCTAATCCGGGAAAGCCAAGCGCTTCTCTACGGGCAAAATAGGTCTCGGCAACCATTCGGGACAGTTTTCTGACCCGCAGGATAAATCTTTGCCGTTCAGTGACCGAAATCGCACGACGGGCATCCAGTAAATTGAATGTATGGGAGGCTTTTAATACCTGTTCGTAAGCGGGCAGTGGTAAATCAAGCTCCACCAACTTGCTTGCCTCAGATTCGCAAGTGTCGAACCAGGCAAACAGCGATTCGATATCAGCGTGCTCAAAATTATAGGTTGATTGCTCCACTTCATTTTGATGGAAAACCTCACCGTAGGTGACCTTCCTGCCACCGACATTGGTCCAAACCAGGTCAAAAATACTATCGACATTCTGCAAATACATGGCCAAACGCTCAAGGCCGTAACTGATCTCGCCGAGCACCGGACGACATTCCAGACCGCCAGCTTGCTGAAAATAAGTAAACTGTGTTACTTCCATGCCATTAAGCCAGACCTCCCAACCCAGACCCCAGGCTCCAAGTGTCGGTGACTCCCAGTTGTCCTCGACAAAACGAATATCGTGCACGGCGGGGTCGATACCGATGGCACTCAATGAACCCAAATACAGCTCTTAAATACTTTCCGGGGCCGGTTTCATCACAACCTGATATCGATAGTAATGTTGAAGACGATTCGGGTTCTCGCCATAACGACGGTCGGTGGGGCTTCTGCGAGGCTGCACATATGCTGCATTCCAGGGCTCCGGTCCGATTGAGCGCAAGAAAGTGGCAGGATGAAAGGTGCCTGCGCCCACTTCCATATCGAGCGGCTGAATCAAAACACAGCCCTGTTCTGCCCAGTATGTCTGCAGGCAGTTGATAAAATCCTGAAAAGTCATAAAATCCTACGGTCCGATAACAGGCTTGCTGGCCTGGATACATAATCGGATATTATAGCCAAGCGCGGCCAAAGACAGAAGATGAACGGACAAAAAGCATTGAAACCAATCGTATTGATAAAAACCGGTGGCACTATCGAGCAGATTAAATCCAGGCATGGTGATTTTGAAGACTGGTTTGCCGAAGGCCTGGGTGTTTCAAACCTGTTACAAGTGGATGTCTTTCGGCAGCAACCGCTACCTGCGGCCGAAAACCTCGCCGGTATTGTGATTACCGGCTCCGCTGCCATGGTCTCTAAAAAAGAAGACTGGAGCGAACGCACCGCAGAATGGTTGGCACAGGCCGTCGGCAACGGCACCCCGGCGCTGGGTATTTGTTACGGACATCAATTGCTGGCGCACGCCCTGGGTGGCCGGGTTGGTCCAAATCCCAAGGGCCGACAGATTGGCACAGTTAACACACAACTGGTTGATTCAGCGAGAAAAGATCCTCTGATGAAGCATTTGCCGGGGTCGTTTTTATCACAAACATCACATTCCGAAGTAGTGTTGGAGTTGCCTGCAAACGCTGTACGTCTGGCCACCAGTCCGTTGGATGTTAATTTTTCAATTCGATTTGATGAAAAAGTTTGGGGCGTACAGTTTCACCCGGAATTTTCAGGGCCGGTTATGTCGGAATACATCACCTACCGGGCGAACGCAATACGTGAGGATGGTCTTGATCCTGAAGAACTGTTTAACAAAGTCACGGATACAAACCAGGCAAAATCTGTATTGCAGAGATTTACACAACTGTTGTCAGAATAAATAAATTTGCTGAAGGATTTTTTCTTGACCTCGTTTTGGTCGCTCTGGGGTTGATTCTGGATTCTTTTATGTTTCCGGGTGCTCATGGGATGGCGCTAATTGGACGCCGGGACACGGGTATCTTCTTTCTGGGGCCCGCTTCAAGGCCCTCCGTGGCTCGCTCCGTCACGGACCTCCTGTCCGCTCACGTCCCCAGAAAAAAGATACCCGTATCCCGTCTTACAGATGGGGTAGCACTCACGTAAGTGACTTCGATCAGAAAGGGTAAAAGGTTAGTACTAACCCTAACAACCCGTCACTCCGGACTTGATCCGGGGTCCATTTTTGACAGTCGAAACGAAAAGATGGATTCCGGGGCAAGCCCGGAACGACAAGTCTGGGCTCTTAACGCTATGAGTTTGCACACTGATTGTTGGGGGCTGGGGTGGTTGGCTCCTTCTGAGGTCGTGAGCCGGCAGGACGCCGGCGACCGAGCGTGCCAGGGATGGCCTTGAAGCGGGCCTCAGAAGGAGCCAACCACCCCAGGCCTGCACCCCAGCAAAAGTCTCGCACGAACCCGCCCTTGCATAGTTCCGGCAGAGACCCAGACGTCGCAGTGACTAACCAGCGATTTCAACAGTAAAAATGACCCCATCGACACCTACCACCTTAATCGACGTTCCCGCCGGCAGGTCAGGGCCTTTAACCCGCCAGGTGGAGTCATCCACGGTGACCTTGCCTTCGCCATTGGTGATGGGGTTGCTGAGAGTGAAAACCCGGCCGATATACTGGTGACCACGGCGGTTCAGGTTTGGTTGGTCGGTTTTAAGCGGGCGGGATTCGCGGTATTTTCGCCAGGCGAAAACCGACACGATGGAAGCAATGCTGAACAGTACCAGTTGTGTTTCAAGTGGAATGGAAGGGAACACCAGCATTATCAGGCCAACCGCAGCAGCGGCTATGGCCAGCCACAAAAAGAAGAATGCCGGCGCGATAAGCTCGAGGATCAGTAACAGGCCGGCGAGCATCCACCAGTGCCAGAAGACGATGTGGTCAAGCCACTCCATCATGTACGCGGGCTCCCGCTGGTGCCATCAGAATATGCTGCTTTGGCAATTTCCGTGATACCTGCCAGACTGCCGAGTATGCCGGTGGTTTCCATCGGCAGCAGCAGTGTTTTCTGATTCGGGCTGTTGGCAAATTCCTTCAGGGCATCGAGGTATTTTTGTGCAATAAAATAGTTGATGGCCTGTATGTCACCGGCGGCGATAGCCTCGGAAACCATGGTCGTGGCTTTTGCCTCAGCCTCAGCCTGACGTTCGCGCGCCTCGGCATCCCTGAAAGCCGCTTCCCTGCGGCCTTCTGCATCCAGCACGATGGCTTGCTTTTCACCTTCGGCTTTGAGGATCTCTGCTTGCCGGAAACCTTCGGCTTCGAGAATATTGGCGCGTTTTTCGCGCTCGGCTTTCATTTGCCGGGCCATGGCATTGACAAGATCCATGGGTGGCGTGATGTCCTTGATTTCGATGCGGGTAACTTTCAGCCCCCATGGGGTGGTGGCTTCATCAACCACGGATAATAGTTGGGCGTTGATGGTGTCGCGCTTGGATAAGGCATCATCGAGATCCATTGAGCCGAGTACGGTACGAATATTGGTGACGGTCAGGTTTAGTACGGCGTGTTCAAGGCGGTAGACCTCGTAGGCGGCTTTGGCGGCGTCCAGTACCTGGAAAAACACCACACCATCGACAGTCAAAACGGCGTTATCCTTGGAAATAACCTCCTGCGATGGCACATCCAGCACACGTTCCATCATATTCACGCGTTGGCCGATGCGGTTAACGAAGGGAATCATGATATGGAAGCCCGGGCGAAACGTAATGATGTACTTGCCGAAACGCTCAACCGTGTACTCGTAACCCTGACGGACGATGATAACGGATTTTCGTACCATGACTACGGCAAGAAATGCCACGATGACTGCCCAGATTAATGTGGTTTCTAACATCTCAGACCCTCTCTTTCAAGTATAGTAAACACTGTAAACTAACCGTTTTCTCCTGATTGAAAGAATAACAGAAACCATGCTCAATTGGATGCGCCAGAAGTCATTGGCACGGACCCAGGTACAGGCAGGAATATGAGTGACGAACTAGACAATCTTTTTGCAAAAAGCCGCGCGACAACTTCGGGGTTCCGCTTTGATGAACAGGTCGTCAGGGTGTTTCCGGATATGATTGCCCGTTCGGTACCGGGTTATGAACTGGTGATACCGATGATCGGGTTGCTGGCGCGACGTTATGCCCAGCCCGACTCGAGGATTTACGATTTGGGCTGCTCGCTGGGGGCCGCAAGCCTGGCAATGAGCACGGCTTTGCGAACCAGCGGGGTTGAGATCATCGCGGTGGATAACTCCGAGGCGATGGTTGCGCGCTGTAAAAAAAATGTTGCAGACAACAACGGGCGGACCCCGGTTGAGGTACGCCTGCAAAACATGCTGGATACACCGATTGAGAATGCTTCGGTGGTGGTGCTTAATTTCACTTTGCAATTTCTTGATCGGGAACAGCGCCAGACGCTGATCAATCAGATCGCAGCAGGGATGCGCGATGATGGCGTGTTGATCATCTCCGAAAAAATATGTTTTGAAGATCAGCAGGAACAAGCGGACCAAACCGACTGGCACCATGACTTCAAACGCACCCAGGGGTACTCTGACCTTGAGATTGCACAAAAACGAAATGCACTCGAGGATGTCTTGCGGCCCGATACCGAGGCAGCACATTTCAGACGACTGCAACGGGCGGGGTTTTCCAACCCGCGCCGGTGGTTTCAGTGCTTCAGCTTCGTCAGCTATATCGCGTTCAAGTGAATAACCCATATTTGCAGCTTCAGAACTCGTCCTGGTCCGAGCTGGCAGAATTGGGCTGGCAGCGGCTTAAAAGTAGTACACACGGTGATCTTCCACGCTGGCTTGATGCCATTAAAGCGCTACCTGAGGGAGGCGATTATCATGAGCTAAGTCGTAGCGCACCGGTGTTGGGCCGCCCGCCAGATGATATTCGGCAATTACGCGGGCATTTGATGGAATTGCACCCCTGGCGTAAGGGGCCGCTGGAGTTGGGTGGTGTCCGAATAGACACGGAGTGGCGTTCCGAATGGAAATGGGATCGTTTCGCGCCCCACCTTGACCTTGCTGGCCAGCGAATACTGGACATTGGCTGCGGCAATGGTTATTTCGGTCTTCGTATGTTGGGCGCCGGTGCAAAATTGGTGATAGGTATTGATCCGACCATGGTTTTTGTCATACAATGGCTGGCCATGCAGAAACTTGGCCCAAGCTTGAATAACTATGTTCTGCCACTAGGGATTGAAGACCTTCCCGAAAATACCGGAGGCTTTGATACAGTATTTTCGATGGGTGTTTTATACCACC
>PVMS01159718.1_pt1 | contig 17203 bp, 13 predicted proteins | sample 1853461 | NCBI WGS metagenome assembly PVMS01 (sample SAMN08582032, study PRJNA380276) | Marine sediment metagenome, whole genome shotgun sequencing project. | isolation source: ocean sediment barecode stripped | collected 2017 | reverse complement strand
TAGCGGAAGGAAATGCCCGCTTTGCCCTGTGTGAATGCTTGTGTAAATGTTTCTGCGGCTTGCGCCTGGCCGGAAACTGACGTGAGCAGAACAGAGAGAACCCCTGCCGGTAACACCGCCAGCGTGTGTTTCAGTTTCATTGTTTACTCCTTTACAACCTGGAAATAGGTTGTTTCGATGAAGCAAAAAGAAGGGAACCGGTTGCCCGGCTCCCCGGTTGATCAGTAAATATCATGCATTGTGTTATAAGTGTTGAATTTACCCGTTGGCGTAATCAATTCCGGGCTCTTGATGACATGCTTGAGTGTGCGGGTCTTGTCATCCACCACTACGATGGCGGACTCCTGCTCCTTTCCGCTCCAGACGGAGAACCACACTTCGGTACCATCCTTGTTGTACTCAGGCTGCACCACGCGTTTCGGCCCTTCGCCCAGCTCTGCCCATTCGGCGATCGGCAGAACTTCGAAGCCAGCTTCAAGATTGTTCACATCATAGACAGCGATGCTCTGAGAGAAGGCGACATCCGGATTCAGGGGAGCGTCCGCCCACAGGTTATTGGATTTCGGATGGGACTTCACGAACAGAGAGCCGCCACCCATGCCTTGCAGTGTGCGCACAACCTTCCATGCGTGGTCGGGATGACCTTCAGGATCAGTTCCCAGAAAAGTGACGTTGGCGTTACCCAGAGAACTGGTTACCCAAACCGGCCCATATTCCGGATCGTTCAGGTTAGCGCCGCGGCCAGGATGAGGGATCTGGGTCACATCCGTCAGGGCCACCAGTTTGCGCTCCCTGGAGTCGATGACTGCGATCTTGTTGGACTGGTTAGCAGCCGTCAGGAAGTAACGCTTGGTGCTGTCCCAACCGCCATCATGCAGGAAACGGGCAGCGCCGATGGTCGTGACACTGAGGTTATCAGGGTCTTCGTAGTTCACCAGCAAAATCTTGCCGGTCTCCTTGACGTTGACGATGAATTCCGGGTGCTCGTGAGAAGCCACAATGGCCGCCACACGGGGCTCCGGGTGATACTCCTGGGTATCAACGGTCATGCCGCGGGTGGAGACAATTTTCAACGGAGACAGCGTATCTGCATCCATAATCACGAATTGCGGCGGCCAATAGGCGCCGGCGATTGCGTACTTGTCTTCATAGCCCTTGTACTTGGAGGTCTCGACTGAGCGTGCTTCCAGGCCAATTTTGATGGTTGCCACCACCTGCGGTGGATCCATCCACAGATCGATCATGTCGATCTTGGCGTCACGGCCGATGGTATACATATAACGGCCGGAAGCGGAGGGCCGGGAAATGTGCACGGCGTAACCGGTAGGCACGATGGAAACGATTTCCTTGGTATCACCGTCAATGATGGCCACCTGGCCGGCATCGCGCAGCGTGACCGAGAAGAAGTTCTCGATATTGCGGTCGTGCTGCGGCTTGGTCGGGCGATCTTCCGGTTTGACCAGAACTTTCCAGCTGTCGACCATTTCCGGCAGGCCGAATTCAGGCGGCGCCGGTGGCTCGTGCTGCAGATAGCGGGCCATGATATCGATCTGCTCTGTGGTCAGATCACCCGAAGTACCCCAGTTGGGCATGCCGGCGGCGGAGCCATAAGTGATCAGCGCTTTGAGATAATCGCTGCCCTTTTCGCGGGTAATGTCCGGAGTCAGCGGTTTGCCGGTGGCGCCTTTGCGCAGCACACCGTGGCAACCCGCACAGCGTTCGAAGAAAACCTGGGTTGCGATAGCATACTCGGCCTCGGTCATGTTGGGGCCTTCGGAATCGATATACATGGTTGCGCCTTCACCGGTAATTGGGCTGGGCGCGCCTTTATAGGCCATTTCCTCTTCCGAGGTTACCGGGTGATCGGCAGGACCCGTCACCATTTCGCCACCGCGAGCCGCGGCAACTTCACCGGAGCTGACTTCACCACCCGGATTGCCCCAGGAGTTCATCACGAAGGTAACCACGTTGGCCACGTCGCTGTCGCTGAGATAGGACAGGTTCGGCATAACGGCGTTGTAATCATTGCCATTAACCGTGATCGGGCCGCTGAGTCCATTCAAAACCGCTGAAACGGCCACGCCCGGACCGCTGGCGAGGTAGTCAGATTCTGCCAGAGGAGGAAATGCTCCGGCCAGACCCTGGCCACTGGCCTGGTGGCAGGCAGCGCAATGGGCTGAGAAAATTTTCTCGCCACTGGCAATGCGTTCTTCGCTTGACATGCTCGCGGCTTCCGCTGCATGTACGGCGACCGCCTTGTCCACTGCTGCTGCCGGCGCAGCACTATCGTCCTGGGCGCAGGCCGCCACCGAAACTGCCAGTGCGGCTGTTACTAAAAGGATTCTGCTTGGCTTCATGATGTTACTCTGCTACTCGTAAAAGAGGTATAAAAGAGGAATCTATATACCGGCATAATGTACGCTTCATACCGCGGTGATTCATTGATTCAAGTCAATCAAACAGGGAGCCAGAGAGCGTATTTCAACAGTAATATATTATGATGTTCTAATGTACGTCTCAGAACGAGAAACGAGCCGTGATGGAGTAATTTCGGCCCGGCCGTGACAGCAGCGAAATCATCGGGTCGTCAGCCTCCAGATTGGCTACGTCCAGCCAGCGCCAGTAAGTCTTGTCGGTGAGATTGAATATGCCGGCACGCAGTTCAAGCCGGCCATTGGGCCGCCAGCCTGCAGTTAAATCCACAATTCCCCAGGAGGGTGTCGAAAAGCGCTCACCATCGGTCTGGTCGATGTCGCTTTGGTCCTTGGAGGCAGTAAAAGTCCCGTTGGCGGCAAAATCCCAGTCAGCGTTTGCAGAAACCCAGGACAGGCCTAGTACAGCCTGCGGGGGCGCGATGCTGTTCAGCGGCTGATCGCTTTGCCGGTTCTCTCCTTCGGCCCAGTATCCGGCAAGATTCAGCATCCAGCCCTGCATCGATTCATGCCATGCTGACAGGTCCTGATCGTAACGGATATCCACGCCATAAATGCGCGCCCTGTCGATGTTTCTGGACTGGAAAATCAGGTCGCCGGTATCCGGATCGCGGCCAATCAGGACCCGGGACTCGATGAAATCATCGTAGTCCGTGTTGAACAGGGTAAGGCTCAGGCGGGAATGGTCACTGATGCGCCTCAGGCCAAATTCAAGGCCTTCAGAAGTCTCGGATTTCAGGTCCGGATTGGGAATCGCGCGGAAGCCAAAGAGGGGAATGTCGAATCCGATGTTGGCATCCTCGAACGGCGGCGCACGGAACCCCCGGGAGTATTGCCCAAAGAGAGTCCAGCGCTCGCCGGGATGGTAGAGAATCCCCAGCCGTGGTGTGACCTGATCTTCTTTTACAGAAACAACCGCTGTGTCCGGGTTGTCTTCCAACCACACCGGGTCGGGCTTCGGATCCAGTTCGTAGCGGTCCCAGCGTAAAGCAGGCACCACTTCCCAGCGGCCGTCCGCCAGGCTGATTTCATCCTGCACAAAAATGCTGTACTCATCGGTACGGGAAATGGGGAAGTCACGCACCGGCATTTCTTCCCCCAGGATGAAATTCGTGCTTGAACCGTCTACCAGGCTGGTTTGCAAGCCATCGCGCATCTCCGTGATGTCGCTACGCATCCATTCCACACCTGTTCCGATACGATGCAAACTACCGCCCCACCCGGCTTCCCTGAAAAGGTTAAACTCCACTCCGGAAATATCCTGTCCATACAAAAAGCGGCGCATGATATCCACCGGCGCCGGACCCTTGGCGCGTTCTTCCAGGGTCAGCTGCTCGGTTTCGTGATTGACGTCAAACACGCGAAGCGTGCCTTGCTGCCAACGACCAGCTGAAAAAGTGTAGTCCAGTGAAATACGCCGGCTTTCATCATGGTCATCGCCCAGCAGTTCCGTTGTATTTCGGAATCGGCGATATCCCAGCAGCGAGTTGATTTCGGTCTTCACGTCGCGCTCGGCACTTTCGGCAGAAAAACGCAGCCGGTTACCGCTGTCAGTGTCATAGGTATAGCGGAACATGAAGTCCTTGCTGTCCCAATCCTGCGGGTCGTCCGGGATATCGGAAGGAGCCTGGTTGTCCAGTTCATGGCCCTCACGGTAAGTTGCAGCCGCCAGCAAACCATGCGCACCCTCACCCCAGGCGGCCACGCCGGAAGCAACCCAGCTGTCATTTGCACTCTGGTAGCCGCCTCTCAAGCCCAGCCAGGCGGACTTGTCCGTGCGTGACAGGAGATCGGAAGGATCCCATCTCGAAATCGCAACGACACCGCCCAGTGCGTCGGAACCATACATGACCGAGGCCGGCCCGTGCAGCACTTCTACCCGCTTGATACGATCCGGTTCCACCAGCGCTCGTCCGCCATTGGAAAAGGAGCCGATGGCAAATCTGTCACGCACCGGTATGCCATCGATTTCAATGGCCACGCGATTTCCACCAATGCCGCGGATGTTGATGCTGCTTGCACCGAAACGCGTACCGGCCGTTTCCATGTCGAGCCCGGGTTCATATTTAAACAGACCGTCTAGGTCCTCGACCATACCCTCACCAATATCGTCAATAGTGATCACGGTTACCTGGGCCGCCACTTCAGAAAGTGGCCGGGGTGATTTGCTTGCCACGATCACCAGTGGATCGAGCTCAATCCTGTCTCCGATGGCTTCAACGCTCTGCTCATCGTTTTCACTGGCCATTCCGGGCGGCGCAAAGCACATAAAAATGCAGATCTTGATCAGCCAGGCGCGATGCATTATTTTCTTCATTCAATACAGCCTGCAGATTGATGGTTTCAATGCGCGCCAAGAATAAGTGCATGTTTACGCATCAATTATGACATGGATCAATCCAGCCTCTATTGCACACGAACATAATGCAATAGATTTCTCATTTTAAATTATCTTGATTTGAATCAGGTAGCTCTTGAGCACCTGTTGATAGATTAGATGCAAATCAGTGCATCAAATGCTCAGTCGCACGATGATTGATAATGAAATAAGCGGATTAGAGCCATGAAACTGACACGTTTTACCGATTACTCTCTGCGAGTCCTTATGTATCTCGGCCTGCAGGAAAATGGCAGGGTAACGATCAAGGAAATTTCCGAGTCTTACGAGATTTCGCGTAACCACCTGATGAAAGTGGTCAGCATGCTGACACGCATGGGGTATCTGGATGCCCGGCGCGGTCCCGGCGGAGGCATTGCGCTGGCCAGGCCTGCCACAGAAATCAATCTTGCAGATGTTGTAGTGGACATGGAAGACGACCTGAACCTGGTGGAGTGTTTCTGTGGTACTGGTCAATGCATCATTACCCCTGCCTGTGAATTGAAACAGGTGCTCAATCTGGCTCTTACGACATACCTTGATGCGCTCAAAAAATACTCGCTGGCTGACCTGCTGAAACCCAGGGACAAGCTCAGCAAAATTCTTGGATTGCCAAGCAAAGTCGCCTGATTTTTCGCGAAAGCCGCTTTTTCAGTTTTCATGGACTATGTGCATTTAAAACAATTGCACATCAGCTTTGCCGTGCTCAGCATTGCCGGTTTTGTCTTGCGCTGGAATTGGTCGATAAAAAAATCCCGCCTGTCACGTCACCGGTTTACGAAAATAGCACCTCATGTTATCGATACGCTATTTCTGGCAAGTGGGCTGATTCTGGCCTTCACCATAGGCCAGTATCCCTTCACCTCAAGCTGGCTGACAGCCAAGGTTACAGGCTTGCTGGGATACATCCTGCTGGGAATGGCCGCCATGTCAAACAAGATCCCCAGGGCCGCACAGCTTATCGCATTCCTGGGCGCAGTTTCCTGCTATGCCTGGATTGTATCCATCGCTTGGCTCAAATCGCCCTGGGGGTTTTTTGCCTGACTCCTGGTGAAATACACTGGTCAATCTATCACTTCCACTACCCTGTGCTCGATATAGTCAAAAAACGGGTTGCTGCGTGCGCGGGTAAAAAGAGATGATGGCAAAACGAGCGCACCATTTTCTCCGACCATTTGCGCGAGCCCAATCTGTGGATAGGGCTCCTGGCCTGAAGCCGGCTCGAAGCCATAAACCTCATCATCAGGCGGAAAAGGGAGGGCGACATGTGACAGAGAGTAGAAATTTTCCGGCCATTTCATGCCCAGATCCTGACTGGCGAATGCAGCCCGGTGGGGTGGCTTTGTCCTGGCAATGACGGAGCGGGATTGACCATCTCCATTGCCCAGCACGGTCAGCGTGTAATCAAGCGCCGTTGAATTCATCAGTTGATTCAACAGGCGATCGTGCCGGGGGCTGACAAAGAATTCCAGCAGGCCTGTCCGGTTGACGTCGAACAATACGAACTCACTGCCATTGGCCGGCAAACGGTTATAAAGGCGCGTCACGATAGCTTCCGTAATCACCGTTGCATCAACCAGGGATTGAAATGTGAGCACCGGTGGCATGATGTTGAGGGTGCCGGAATTTTCCATCCAGCGTAGCTGCCTTTCGATCGCAGTGGTCAGTGCCTGGCTCTGCCGGGCGCCGTTCATGGGAAATGAGTTGTATTTGAATGGATCGTACTCCGGGAAAGTTTCCGACCACGATGCCTTCTCGAAAAATTTCAGCTTGCCCAGCCAGTAATAGATTTTACCGAATCGCGCCAGGCCACTGACTCCCAACATCGGAGAAATCAGGAACAAGCGGTCCGGAATGCGCAGTGCAGTGTCGTCCAGGCTATCCAGCGTGTATTTCAACGCCAGGCTACCGCCGTTGGAGTAACCCATAATGTAAAAAGGCTGGCCGGGCGCAAGGCGGGCGTTTACTGCCGCCGCACCCAGTTTGACCGCGGCGTCCCAATCCTGCCAGCTGATACGGGCTAATTCGCCTGGTGTCGTGCCATGGCCGGGCATCCGCAGATTCAGTACGTACAGCCCCTGTTCATGGAACAGCCTGGCAAAATGGCGTAAGGAGTAAGGCGAATCCGTCATGCCGTGCAGCAACAACACGCCTCCACGAATCTTGCCGGGAACCCGTTGTTCACTGCGGTTCCAGTTCCTGCCATTTTTTTCCGGGTAGGACAGGCTGCCCCGGGCGTAGCGGTTCAGTTCGTTATGCTCACCCCGCTCCACCTGGGAAATGACAACACGTTCCAGCTCTGCAAAAACACGCTGCTCATTGAGCATGTATTCATCGAGCGTCTCCACTCCATTTCCGGCCCTGAATTCGGAACTCAGCTGGACCGTGTGCCAGTCTTCCAGCTCCGGTCCCTGGCGCGCTGCAAATGCACCGGCAAGTATCAGCGTCACAAAAACAATCAGAGCAGCATTGCCCAGGAACAATACAATCTTGAGTAGAATTGTTAGCAGTCGTCTGCTCATTGAGTTTCGTTTAATCCAGTACACCAGCCCGAATCCTGCGTGCAATACGCGGGCTAATGCAGCGGGCAGAATGACAAGCCCAAAAAACAAAGAGCGCTCAAGGCGCTCTTTGTCAGTCAGATATCAGAAGTGCTCCAGGCACATCTTGTGAAAAACCTCAGAGGCGGGTTCTCACGATGCTGACCATGCCACCCATAAGAATGAGCAGTCCGCCCAAAAGCGCAAACAGGTTAACCTGGGTTGCAGTGGTGGGCAGAGCAACTGGCTCCGGCTCCGGCTCAGGTTCTGGTGCCGGTGGTGGTGGTGGTGGAGGTGCAGCGGCCACTACAGGTTCTGCAGGCGGGAAACTGAAATTGCCTTCAGCCTTGACGTACACATTGACTTCCTGGCGTGGCGACATATCCACAATTCTTACGTCCTTTCCGGACAGCTGTGCGGTGAAACCACCAGGGAATACACGCTCGCTGTCACCCCAAGAGCCGTCAGGAAATTGATAACGTACGACCGTAGAGTTTACACCCTGGCGTTCAACCCGGGCATGCAGTTTGGCAAATGGAACACCGCTTCTTTCCACTACGTCAAGGCAGTGATCAGCAATTCTCGGGTTGGTATCCAAACGGCTCGCGCTCCAGGTCAAATCACTGCAATTCCAATCCTGCGCACTTACGCTTACTGTGAAACCCAATCCCGTCAACAGGATGAGTACCGGTATTAAAAATGTCTTTTTCATATTTCCCTCACATGGTTTATTGCCAAAAGATGTTCAGCCTCAGCCTTCACGATATACCGCTTCGGCGCATGCCCAACATAGTAAAAAGGATAGCAGGTTACCAGCGTAATGGAACTGTTAGTTGTCGGTGCCAGCACCGAGACATCAGTTGCGTCCACAATTACGATGGAAGAAACGCTGTAATTAACGATACCCTGGGTAGTCTGTAGCTCGATCGCGTCACCCACCTCGATATTTTTCAGTGCACGAAAAAATCCATCACGATGGCCTGCGATACCGAGATTTCCGGGCCCGTCTATTGGTCCGGTGCCCTTGATCCTGGCCACGCCACGGTTCAGGTTGAATTCATCGGCGCCATTGTATACAGGCACTTGTATGGCCAGCTTTTCGATGGTCAGTACCGCCTGCGGTAAATCCGTTCCAGCGTTCAGGCTCTCCTTGTAATCGATCACGCGCTGTTCTGACCAAAGCTCCTGGTCAGGTGATCTAAGCTGTGCAAACGCGGTTTCCCCGTCGCTGCGATTCTGCAGTTGAACCTGGCTGGATTCCGCTTCGAGAAAGGCCTGAACACCTTCCGCCCTCTGCATCTCACTGGAGGCGCGAACCTGGAAAAACACGGCCATTAAAACCACGCCACTGATAAACAGCGTAGCTTCCAGCCAACCAAGTTTGCGTTTCAGCTTGCTGTTATCCATCAACAGCGGCTACCTTCATAAACAGGGGATACTGAATAATACAATGCATTGTACGTCTTTGACAATGCATCAAAGACAACCCGCTTTCTCATTATCGGCACTCTTATTTTAGATACGGATATGCGATGACTGGCGTGAAACTAAATGTAAACAGCCAATCCGGCCCGAATTGCTCAGGACTTTCAACGAATTTCTGAATCTCGAAGGCCAGTTTCAGAGGCATATGGCCAATTCTCAAGGTTTTGGAAATTCCCGCACCAATAGGAAGCAGCAGTTTGTTGCCACTATCCGCTGCCCAGTCATAGGTAATGGCTGGATTCGAAAATACTTGCCAGCCATTACCGAGACCGTAAGCAAACAACAGGTTTGCAGATGTCAGATTGGTGTCGAATGAATTATCTCCCGCGAGGTCGGTCAAGTGGGTCAGCCTGGCGCTGATAGTTCCCCAGCTGGCCATCTTGCCAAAGGCAACTTCAGGGCCCAGTTGAAATTGGCCTTTGCTGTTTGAAGTATCTGTAGATATTGGCAGTACACTGACAATTCCGAACATGCTTAAGAAACCATTGTCATTGACGCCACCATACGCGAGGTCAAGCTTCAGATCGCCTATATGGTCGTGCTGAACAGAGAACTCGCCATCTGTGCTCATGGTCTCTGCACGTTGGCGAATCAGGAACTCGGGATACACCTGGTCGGACACGAATATGCGCTCACCAAATACGATCGGGGCTGACACCCGTAACAGGATATTATTTCCATTGCTCAGTGGAAACGGAAACGAGAGCTCCATCACATTGCTCCAGCTGGACTGGCTGCCGGCGTCAGGCAGCTTGCCCTGAGAAGTACGGTAATTGAGATCGTTTCTGAAGCTGGCCAGCACCGTGATCGGGTTGTTCAGCTCATTTGCGATTTCATCGACGGACATCGCTGAACGGGCAGCATCATCAGCTCCGTCGGAATCATCGGCGACCGTCTCCATTTTCAAAGTCTGTGGAGCATCGGAAACCGCGGCCAGGCCCCGAATGGGCAGACATAACGCTGGCAAACTCAAAAATACGGCTAAATAGAAACTTCTCAGGAAGTTTGAAGATGCAATCATGTGTTTTACTCTTAAAAACATTCTCAATGCGTGCTCGAATTGAAAAAGGCCGCATTTTGCGACCTGTCTCTAATCAGCCTGACCAAACGGGCTTTCTTGCGGCTGTGCAAGCAGTCTGCTGCTAGGGCCTGTTAACCGGGGGAATGCAGGGAAAATCCGCCACCTCAAGCAGAGCCCCCATCTGCTTGAGCACAGCATCGTAATACATTCGGTCGGTTGATGCACTTTCCACTGTGTTCTCCGATTAATGAGAACCGCCTCCGCGGGAAGCTGGTAGCATAGCTGATCTTCATTCTGCGACCTGGTTACTGACAGATTACCGGGAGAACGCTGGTCAGCATTGGGCGCTACAGCTGATTTTTGGGAGACGGACATCATGAAAAAAAGGATCGTCATCATCGGCAACGGCTTTGCCTCCCTGTTTTTTCTCGGCGCATTTCTCGTCCCGCGCTACTTTCCGTTTTTTGCGTTCTTTTTGCGCCGGATTTATTCACGCTACGACATAACTCTCATCGGCAACGGAAAATTCATTTATTTCCCTTCCATACCAGATTTCCTGGTCGGAAAGAATACAAAAGAAGGCATCACGACCGATATCCGTCCCTACCTGTGGCGCAGGAATGTCCACTTCGTGGACGATATGGTCGTCGATATCGAGGACGGCGGCAGAACCGTGGTGACCCAACATGGCCGCTACAGCAACGATGCGCTGTTTGTCGGCACCGGCCCCGGGTTCATGGTGGACGATATTCCCGGCACCAGGGAGCATACGCTGTCACCCTGCAGCGGGCCGGATCAGATGGAGGCCTTCCTGCACAATCTGGAAGGCCTGAGCGAAGGCGTTATTTACGTCGGTTTCAAACTCAACAAGCAGGACGGTTTTGTCGCCGGCCGCGGCGGGCAGATGTACGAATGTGCCTGCCTGCTCGACTATGCCCTGAAGGAAAAGGGCATCCGGGACAAGTTCGAAATTCATCTATTCTCGCCCAATGTCCCGGTGGGCGATAAGGGCGCGATAACGGACCGTCTGCAGGAGCGCGGCATCATTCTCGACTACGGTTACGAACCCGCGGCATTTGTCGAAGGCGGCATGCGGGATGCCGACGGATCCTTCAGAAAGGCTGACCTGATCCTGTTCACGCCGGGGATCACGGCGCCGGAGTGGGCCAGGCAATCCTGCCTCCCCATCTCCGCCGGCGGACACATCGACGTCGATCGCTATGGTCGTGTAATCGGCCTGGACCGGGTATTCGCGGCCGGAGATTGCGCCAACCATGAAAACCCGCCGCCCTGGGTGCCCCACCAGGCGCATATGGCACAATTGCGGTCCGAGGCTGCGGCCAAAAACCTGAGGGCGGTATTGCGCAATGAAGAGCCTTCACACACCTATCGCTTCGAACTTTCCTGCATCATGAGCATGGAGAATGATGCCATGTGGCTGCACGCCTCCAGCGATGACCGTCCGCCCTTCTGGAATATATTTCCGCGCCGCTCAAAAAAACTGGTCACCCTCAAGAATGTGTTCGAGCGACTGTACCGGTTTTATTTGCGTCATTTTTGATCCGGGATCAAAGAGAGGCCGGTGCGTGGTTGTGCACAATCTATATAGCCGCCTGGTGCCGGCTCAGAAGTTTAGGGTTGCGAGCAGGCGGACGACGTTCACGTCATAATCCGGGCTGATCTCGCCCATGGTCAGGATTCCATTGACGTCCAATGGCCCGATTTCATCCACATACCAGTCAGATGAATCGTACTCTTCCCTGTACGCATCCAGTCCCAGTCCCCAACGGCCGTTGAGCTTGTAATGAAGGTAAACCCGCGCATTTCGCAGTTTCGTTTTTAAAACAGGAAACGGGGCTTCGCCGGCTCCGCTGTCGGTCAGAATGTCGCCGTCGGCATCTGAAGATACGTAATCAAATCCGTAGCTGAATTTTTCATTGATACGGCCGGTAATACCCAAACCCCAGGTCAGAATCACGTCCTCGGTGAAGGCATTCCAGGGAACTGAATCGACCCCATCAGCAGCCGACATTTCGGATTCAATGTCGTCCCTGCTTACAAAGGCATAGAGATTCGTATGCTTGTTCACTGCGTAATTGAAGTCGAGGTTGATGCTGGTTTCTTCACTTTCCGTCAGACCGATCTCCGAGGCATCATAGTCGTCGTCGGTGGTGTAAATACTCAGGGCAATGTCAAAACGTTCGTTCGGAGTCAGATCAAACTCGAGTGTCACCCGATTACGGTCACGTTCCGCCATGTTGAATTTGCGCATCAATGGGTTCTCGGCGCGGTCGAAATTACCCTGTTCTTCAAATGACCTGGCGTCACGGCGCAGATGGTCAAGTTTCAGCCTGGCCCCCAACCATGCCCATGAGGTTAACTGCACTTCGCCCCAGTAGGAGTCTTCATCTGATTTTCTGACATCCTGGTAAGTGCGCTCCAGTGTGTCTTTTTTCAGGCCCGCGTTAAGACGAATGTTGTACCTGGGCCGGTAACGCAATTCGATCTTGCCCTGCGCCCGATCGTAACTGTAGAGCCGATTGCTGCGAGGACTGCTCGGGAACACTTCAAGCAGTACGGGGGTATAGATGTCCACCGGGGTCTTATTGTCCCGTTCGTTAACCTTGTATTGCGCTGTCAGGTCCAGGCGGTCCGCCAGGCGAATATACACGCGGCCGGAAAGATTGAACATAGAGGTGTCAATTTTTCCGTCGAGCGACTCGCGCGGCAGCGCCAGGTCGTTGAAAGCGGGATTGATTGAATACGGCAGGAATGCATCATTTTGCTTCACGTTTCCGATAGAAGCCTTGCCGGAGATCCGGAAGCGGGGTGAAAAATTGAAGGCGCCGGTCAGACTGAACTGGTAAAACTTGTTGTCCGGTTCCAGCGCGCTACGGGAGACTTCATCGCCCCATCCAAGGGCCATCGGGTTGTCCCAGGTGACCGAATTGTAGCCATTATCGAAATCCGAACCAATAAACTCCAGGCGGAGATGGGAGCGGTTTCCTGAGTATTCCAGGCCCGTATTGAACAGCCTGGTGGTGTGATCGATGGGCGCCGGAAATATCGCACCATTGATGGCGAACAGGCCGCCGCTGAACGAGCGGGTCCCGTCCCGGGTTTGTTGTTCGACGTCCGCGTTGAATTTCCAGGAACTGCCCATCTTGAACGTTAAGCCGGCGCCTATAGTCTTGCGCTTGCTTTCCAGTTTGGCGGGTGCGAATGACGCCGGCTGTGAGGACTCCGGAAGGTCCAGGATGTCTGTACCGACACCCGAATACGGTGTCACTGTGCCGTATCCCAGGTATCTTGGGATTTCACTGTAATTGGCGCGAAACTCGTAAAACCCCTGTTTGCCGCCGCGCATCTCGAGCGCCCGGCTGTCAAGCCCCAGGTTCTGGCCATAAAAATCGAAGTAGTAGCCATTTTCGTTGAGGTACCGGCTATTCCCACCAGCCTCCAGATAAGCGCCATCATCAATCAGACCCCGGTAATCGGCAAATTTCGGTGTGGGATCATCGACGTAAATCAGGCCTAAATCCCACTCACCAAACCATCCGCCAGAGATGGGACAGAACTTGCACACCCAGTGAGATGTGTCCGGCGCATCGGCTGGTTCATCGGCCAGGCCGGCGTTGCCGAATGGCAACAGCATGCAAGCGCTCATTGCGACCAGAATTTGGTGCTTGGAACGACGTTTCATTGGAGCTGTACCTCCTATCTGATCTGCGACGAGCCGGACGGGTGATTGGAACCATGCACCTGGGAATGGCAATTCATGCAGCCGCGCGCCAGCAAGAACCGGTTGCTGGAGCTGTTGTCCATGTCATCACTGGTGTAAGCCTCACCGGGGTGACCGGCTGCCGAGTGGCACTGCTGACACAACAGTGGTGGCCGCTTGGCCAGCATCGCGGGATGATTGCTGCCGTGGGGCTGGTGGCACAGGGTGCACGATTCCGTGACCGGCGCATGCTCCCACAGGAAAGGACCGCGCTTCTCGGCATGACAGGTGTAACAAGTGTCGTTGACATTCTCCGCCTTGAGCAGAAAATCGTTGTTGCCGTCATGCACGTTATGGCAGTCACTGCAGGTCATGCTGCCAAAGCGCAGCGGATGCCCGGATGCCTTGTAGCTGTCCGAGCGGGTCCGCGGGTGACAGCTGAAGCAGGCTTCCTGTTGTGCCACGGGATCAAACACCGGGTCTCGCTCACTGTGGATATTGTGGCAGGACACGCAGGCGACGTCCGCACTCTCATGTGGGCTGCCAAACCAGCCGAGGTTGGCATGGTTTTCATGGCAACCCAGGCAAGGTTCGTTCTGCTCGGATACGGAAGATTGATCGCCCTCGCCAAAAGTGCGCATCACCGGTACATCAGCCTTCTTCTTGGCCTTGACGTGCTCGTTCGATGGACCGTGGCACGATTCGCATTGCTGATTCGAAAATGGTGCATCCGAATCGATCTGTGAACCGTGCTTGGTCTTGAAAATGGGCATTACGGACCATTTCGCGCTTTTATGGCACTTCAAACAGTCGTCAGCCCCCCTGGAAGTGAATTCCTGCGCTTCCAGGGCTCCCGGTAATATCGACAGGCACATCAATATCAGGAAGGTTTCAAGCAGAGCTTTCTGACGGTTTTTCATCTCAATCCGCATCACAGGTTTACGGTTTAACCTTCTCTTGCCGTTTAACCTTGTCTGGCCTCGCCGCCTTTGAGTACGGGAACTGTTTGCTAACAGTCGTGCTTTGCACCGATCCCTCCACACGATCTCCGCCTCCAAGCGGGTCGCCTGTCCAGCCGAGTTCATCCCATTCGATATATTCGGTAGAGTGGCAGTCCATGCAATTATCCGGTGTCGGTCCAAAGCCCAGTGCATTTTCTGCCGGTGCGACTTCGTGGTTTACCGATAGCAGCATTTCAGTCGCGCCGAAAGCGTAAGTTCCACTGAAGTTCTGGCCGGTATAGGCAGCGCCGTCAGCCAGTGCCAAACCCCAGTCATACTTGCCCCAATAGGGATTCGGTCCGCCGGCCAGGCCGAACAGGTGTGGAACCAGGACCGTGCTTGTGATCGGGTCAACCGGCTGGTTGCCAACCATGAGCTTGAACGGAAAGATCATGGCGTCCGGGTCGTTGTAGTCACCCAGAGGCTCGGCCAGTTGAATCGGTTCTTCGTCGTACTTGTCGGTGGCTCCAATTACCATGCGGTTCCACTTGCCGTTCGAGTAACGCAGCACGGGACGGACATTGTTTGACCAGACAAACGAGCCTTTCTTCTTGTTATAGGTGGGCCGCCCGGTTTCCGGATCAATCGGCGGATCAATATTCTGACCAGCATCGGACCAGTACCACTCGGTCTTGGTGGAGATCTTCCGTGCAAAAGCCGGAATATGGCAAACCTGGCAAGCCAGGCGCTCGTGCCAGCCCTGAGCAAACAAATCTTCAGCATCAGAGCCGGCGTGGATCGTGTCCTGGCCGCCATGGCAGTCCTTGCACTCTTTCATCTCGCCTTCGTTGACCGAGTGCAGCGACATCCCGGCAATCCCATGGTTAACTGCACCCGACTTCGGATCATGGTTCATGCCGTGGCAGGCGACGCAATCAAGGTTTGCACCATTGCTGCCCATATGGACGTCATATTCCCGCGTCGTGGCGATCATGTCGGTTGACAGGTCGCCATGCTTGACGTTGTCGCCGCCACCAGCATTCGCATGACAGCCAATGCAGTTTTTGCGCGTTGGCGTGCCACTGATCGCGATGCTTCGAGCGACCACGTTCAGGTCAACGCCCGGGTCGGGCATTCCGGCCGTCGTCGGGGCTTTCTTGTAGGTGCCGGACTGATCGTGGCACACCAGGCAATCGACGTTACGCGGATCGTCGAAATTGAAGTTCTTGTCTTTGTATCCAAGGCCAGCGTGGCACTGAGTGCAGCGCCCCTCATTGGTCGGGACCGCGATACAGAAATTGTTGAGCAAATCGTTCTTGCCGTGCGTTTGGCCTTCGAGTCCGGCGATCCGGTTGGTTTGGCCCTCCCACTTGAAGTGACCCATTTCCAGCGCAGCTTCGCCTTCATCTTGATGACACATCAGGCAGGATTCTGTGCCTTCGTACAATATAACGCTGAAATACAACTCGTGGATGCTTTCATCATTAATAGATGCGTATTCAATAAAGTCCTGGGCAGTAACCAGGTCTGCCTTTTCGAGGCTGTCAACCGACCCGTCCCCGGAGTGGGCGATGATTGGGAAAAGCAGTAAGCCAGAGGTCAGGACTAAGGCGTTGAACATAGCCGCATGCAGTGCGGCCAGAAGCTTGGCTTTCATTTCTTTCTCCTCGTGTTACGACGAAAAAACAAGTTCTTCAAGTTTCATCCCTGGAGATGCCCGTAAAATTTTCGAGGATAATTACAGCCTCTCCCGGATGGGTCGAGGCTCAGAATAGTGAGGGAAACCTTAATCCAGCCTTAAGAGCTTCTTAAGCTTGGATTAAGGTTCACAAGCGCAAAGTGTTAATGTCAAATATGGGGAAAATGATCTCCTCGTGTGCAGTAACCGGCCTCAGTCGGACAGCTGTAGACGACTGGGCGCCGTACACCACGCACGGCGCCTTTTTTTGTAGGAGCGGGCCATGCCCGCGAAAGCCGGAACACTCAGGCATTAAAGCCATAAAGGCGCTCTATATCACTGTTATCAAACCAGTATTTTTCAATAAAATCTCTGTCAGCCGTAATCGTTATCAGCCCACAGCAGCTGTCAGCAGCGTAATTTGTTGGTAGCGGTGAAAACCTGGAAGACCTGATTTCTTCGACCCAATTCCCCGCTCTGGAATGAAAGCACTTTGTTTTTATGAACCTCGCGCCACCCGAAATTCCAATCCTAAAGAAATAATTGTGTATTTTGTAAATTACATTTTATTGATATAAGTCAAACGGCCATGACCGGCCCGAACAACCCATACCCGAAAGGTGCGCTTGGGGTCATCGAGCCGGGAGCCTATGCAGACATTTTGCTGGTCAATGGTGACCCGCTGCGCAGCGGGAGTTCGTGCTTAATGATTTGTTATGTGCCAATCTTGAGCACGAGTATAAGCATCCAGGAGACGTCGGATCATCTGTTGGTATTTTGTGTCATGCTTTTTTGCTTCCCGTTTAAAAAAGTCGACACTAGACTTACTCAAAGAAATTGTGACCTTCACTGAGTCTTCCTTAAATGCCAATTCTTCGGGGGAGGGCAACATGACAACTTGAACACACGGATCTGAATGAATTCACAATGTAATTATATCAACAAATGTGAGCCCGGGATCTTGCTTGCTGAATACGCCAGAGCAATTATTCCAATTTGGTTTCAAAG
>PVMS01018191.1_pt1 | contig 17204 bp, 11 predicted proteins | sample 1853461 | NCBI WGS metagenome assembly PVMS01 (sample SAMN08582032, study PRJNA380276) | Marine sediment metagenome, whole genome shotgun sequencing project. | isolation source: ocean sediment barecode stripped | collected 2017 | reverse complement strand
CGGGAAACACCAAAGCAATGCACTGAAACTGGCTCGCTGGTTGCAGGATCTGCCCGTTGTACGGCAAGTGCTGCATCCCGCGTTGCCGGGCTGCCCGGGGCATGAATTCTGGAAGCGTGATTTTCGGGGGGCGTCGGGCCTTTTTGCTGTGCTTATCGACCCGGTGAATACAAAAAGTCTGGGCTCCATGCTGGATCATATGCAGCTGTTCGGCATGGGCTATTCCTGGGGCGGCTACGAAAGCCTGATAATCCCCATGAACCCTGCATCGCTCAGAAGTGCTTCGGACTGCGGCGTGGACGGAACCCTGTTGCGTATTCATGCCGGCCTGGAAGACCCGGATGACCTGATCCGGGACCTGGATTCAGGTTTTGAACGTATGCGGCTTGCCGGCGCCAAATCCGGGGATGATATCGATCAGCACTTTAATTTGTGAGCAGTGGGATTTTAATTATGGAACCTCTGATTTATTCTGGACGAAGTAGATTGTGATTCAAAATGTTCAGATTCAAGGCGCGGATCGCACGTAATAGCTAGCTATTGCGAAGATTCGCAACGCAGAGGCTGGACATTTTGGACGCAAGATACGAGTTCATGAATAGATCAGAGGTTCCTTAAGCAATAGATGAGCATATCCGGACAAACAAGAAACCTGACCACTATCCAGCTGCTGGCCTGGGCATTGCCCTCCCTGGTGCTGTCACTGACCATGGTGCCGGTCAACGCGGTCCTGCCCACGCTTTACGCCCAGCACGCGCAGGTATCGGTTACTGCCGTAGGCACGATTTTCCTGCTGCGCTCTATGTACGATGCGATCTCGGACCAGGTCATCGGATTCCTGTCCGATCGCACCAGGACGCGCATTGGCGCGCGCCTGCCGTGGATTATTTCCGGAGCAGTGGTCACGATCATCGGCATGCTGATGCTGTTCCGCATACCGCCGGATGCCGGTGTGGTTTATTTTACGATCTGGACCCTGGTGTTTTTTACCGGCGCCACAATGGTCGGTATACCGTACTTTGCCTGGGGCAACGAACTCACTTCCGACTATGACGAAAGTTCGCGTGTTTTCGCTTTCAAGGGTTTTTTCGATAATGTGGGCAGCATGTTGTTCTCGGTGATCCCGATCGCGCTGGTGTTTTTCGGCATTATGCTCACCACGGAATACACACCTGATATGGTCGGGTTGCTGGGCATGATTGTACTGGTGGCCATGCCGGTCACGATTATCGGCGCCTTTTTCCTGGCACCACGGGGGCAGGTGAGCAAAACGCCACGCACCACGCTGATGGAGCTGTTCCGGTCGGTCAAGGACAACGGGCCCTTTCAGCGGTTCATCGCAGCCTATCTCATCGCTGGTACCGGCTACGGTTTTTTCGTGGCGCTGGTTTACCCCTTCATCTCCAGCTACCTGCAGATTGGTGAAGCATTCCCCATGATTTTGCTGGTGACTACGATTTGCGGCCTGGTCAGCGTTCCATTGTGGATCCGCATCGTCTACGTGCTGGGCAAACACCGCGCCTGGGCCTGGGGCTGGTTGTTCAATTCGATTGTGTTATTGCCGATGATTTGGGTGGAGCCGGGCGAATCTGCCGCCATTCCAACGGCAGTGCTGATGGGCCTGTACGGCTTGACCAACGGGGTCAGTGCCATTGCGCCGTTTTCTATCCTGGGCGACGTGGTGGACTACGACCGGCTAAAAACGGGCGTGGACCGTGGCGGCAATTATTACGCATTCATGATGTTCGCGGTCAAAATGCTGGGATCGACCGGCGGGCTGGCGCTGATTGTCCTCGGGGCGGTGTTCGGATACGAACTGGCGGAGGGCGCGGTCAATACGGACCTTGCCAATGCAGGCATGCTGTATATGTTCATACTTGCACCAGGAATTTTCCAGTTGGCTTCCTTGCCCCTGATCTGGAACTTCCCGATCGATGAGCGTCGTCAACTCATTATCCGCAGGCGGCTGGAATCGCTGGATGAGCGTGCGGCCCGCCAGGAGAGCCTGGGAGTGAAAGCATGAGTAAGGGTTACAAGGCAAGCCGGCTAGGAATCACGGGCGCGTTGTCAGCGCGGATCGATGAATTGTTCGCCAAGTGGGATCGCGATCACAGCCCGGGCGCCATTGTCGCCGTATATCATGGCGGGAACGTCATCCACCAGCGTGGATACGGGGTGGCGAACATCGAAGATGATGTGCCGTTCACCGCCGATACCGTGCTCAGACTGGGTTCGACCACCAAGCACCTGTGCGCCACCTGCATCCTGGTACTGGAGAACCAGGGCAAGCTCGGCCTGGATGACGACATCAGGCAGTTTGTCCCGGAGATGCCTGATTATGGTGTGGTCATCACCCTACGGCACCTGTTGACCATGACCAGTGGGCTGTGGGACGGAATCAATATTTTGCTGTTTGCCGGCCTTGATGTCGATACGCCGGTAACCCGCGAGCAGTTTTTACACCTGTATCCCAGCCAGGAAAAACTGATGTTTAACCCCGGCGATGATTGTACTTATTCGAACACTAATTATTCTCTGCTGACACTTGTGATCGAACACATTTCAGGCATGTCCATTAGCGAGTTTATGGCCGCCGAACTGTTCAGCCCGCTGGGCATGGAACACACGTCCCTGACGCCGTATATTACAAAAATCACCGCGAACATGGCCAGGGGCTATGTCCCTGCGGCCAATGGCAAGTTTGAAGCAGGTTACATGATGATCGAGATGGACGGCGCCGGTGGCGTCGACTCGACCATAAACGACATGCTGAAGTGGTTTGCCAACTACCGTGATGACAAGCACTTCGGACCAGATTATCGCCAGCGCATGGAATCAGAGAACCGTCTCAATGATGGCCGCTTGCTGGACTACCGGCTGGGAATCAACGTGATGGACTACCGCGGCATGGAGGTAGTGCGCCATGCCGGTGGTATGCCGGGATACCTGTGTGATTTCGTGTTCTTCCCGCAAGCTGACCTGGGCATCGTGCTGTTCACCAACTTGCTGGATCCAAAGTTACTCGAGTTGCCGGACCGGATTGCGGACATCGTGCTCGAAAAGGAGTTTGACCAACCGCTGGAGTCTACATTTCTGGATACCGGTCGCGAAGAAGTGGCGGCGCTGGCGGGTGTTTATGCTTCAGAAGAAGAGGAACTGGTTTTGGAACTAGCCGACCAGGATGGGAAGTTGGTGTGTTATCTGCTCGGAGACATCAATCCCCTGTATGAGCATGAAGGATGGCTGCAGTCCGGAAAAAATCTTGTATCAGTCAGAGCGCAGGACAGGACAGCGGGGAGCAATAGTGGCCTGGAACTGAGACTGGGATGCCAGGCGCCTTACTTGCTGGCCGCGGTAACTGATCCGCGCAAGGAGCCGCTGTCTCCCTCGGCTGATTTTGAATCGTTTACCGGGCGTTACTACCATGAAGGTTTCGAGGAAGCCCATGAAGTGAGCCTGTGCGAGGGCAAGCTTCGCGTGGATATTCCCAGCCCGCTGCGGAATCTGGTTTGGGGTGAGCTGACGCCGGTCGCGGGCGACCTGTTTGTCGCCTTGATTGAAGGTGAGCCCAGTTGTACCAATGTGACCTTGAAGTTCCTGCGTGATGCGCAGGACCGCGTGACGGCGCTGTCTTACAGCGTAAACCGATGCCGCGACGTGGTGTTCACCAAACTCGAAAGAGGGCAGATAAGCCATGAAGCTGGTTGAATCATTCCGAATTTTCCTGGGCCGGCCGTGGGCCGGGCTGGTTCTTGTATTGCCGGTGATTGTGCTGGGTCTGCTGGCCGCGCAAATTCTGCCGATAGTGGCCTGGTTGCTTTATGCCGCGGCGGGCCTGATGTTGCTCGGTGTTGTTGTTGCATGGATTCACGTGCAGCGTTCGCCATCCGCGCCCGGCCAGATTCACAATATTAATGGCAAGCAGGTGCACATTTTTGCCGAAGGTGAACGCGGCGATAATTACCCGGTGATCTGGGTGGCCGGCGGCCATGGCGAGGGATTGATCATGCATCACTTGCACAAGGCGATCCGGGGCGAAACACGCTCCCTGCTTTTTGACCGCACAGGCAGTGGCTGGACCGGCCCGGCAAATGAGCCGGTGACCATTTCCGGCGAAGTGGAGCAGCTGAAACTGCTGCTCGAGGCCGCTGGCGAGGAAGGCCCATTTGTGCTGGCAGGACATTCCTTCGGCGGCTTGTTCAGCGCCAATTTTGCCCACCATTATCCCGACCTGGTGGCTGGGGTCGTGTTGCTCGATTCAACACCGCCATGGAATGTGGCCTTCGTCGGCAAATTGTCGTTTTCCATTGTTTTGCGCAAAGCCTGGTGGGGTGCGCTGGCTTCCCACTTCGGTCTGCAGCGGCTGGTCGAGCCGGAAATCGATGAGCCAGACTCGGAAGTCGCCCGGGAGTTGCAGGACGTGGCAGCCGAAGTCAATGCCCATTCGGTGCAGCCGAAATCTTTGCTGGCGGAGGCTTCGGTATTCAAATCCAGCATGGAGAATCCGCTGGACCTGGTGATCGGCAAGGGCGCCCTGGGCGACATACCCCTGCTGTTGATGTTGGCAAATCCCACATCACAGGAGCAGGCTGAGTTGCGCAGCCAGTTGCAGAATGTGATGGGTTTGCGCGAGTTCCAGGCAGACAACCTGATGCATGGCCTGCGTGACTCCTCTGATCAGCAGGTGGCTCTTTCATCCCGCGGCAGGCGCATGTTGATGCCTGAGGGTGCTTCACACATGTTTCCGTATGAATACCCCCAGTTGGTACTCTCGGAAGTGCGCAAAATGATGAGCCCGTCCCAGGCACAAGACACTTCAGCTTTGCTGGTAGAATGATCCTGAGGGAGCAATAAGCAGACTGCAGAGGTTGTGTGATGTCAAAGCAGGAAGAAATCGCAACATTGAAGGAAGAAATCGAGAAAAAGGAAAGGCAACTCTATCGGGTGAATAAGGATATGAACGCCTGGAACAAGGGCATGGCCAAATCACACGCCAATGCAAAAATGGCCAGGCTCTTCGTTGAATCTGAGCGTAAGGAGATTGCAGAATTGCAGGTGCAGTTGTTGAAATTGATAAGGGAAAAATAAGCGATTATTTACCAGAAGCCCTGGTGAATATCAGCACCTTCTTCAGGTAACACTTTCAAGTCCATCGCGGGGCCACCCATTATTGGGTGGCCCCTGTTCATGCGAACTTTGTAAGGGACAAAGATCGCGGCTATTCAAAACTGTCTTTGAAGGCCACCTCCGGATCGAGTATGAAGTCGGCAACCACCGTCGTATTTTCAGGCACCTCGATCAGCTGGATGCCGGGGGTCGTGGGATCACAGTTGTCGGTACACCGGATATCATCCCAGACCTCGTCGAGCAGGCCGTGGTAAACCATATCGTTCACAGTCACCAGGTAATAACTGCTGGCATCCGGCGGGTGCAGCGAATACTGGCCGGCCTTGTTAGTGGGGAAAAACCGGAAAAATTCACCCGTGTCTCTGTATACATCCACGCCCATGAGGCCAAATTGGTCGGACACTGGTGCGCCGGTATCACTGCGTGTGATGGTGCCGATCAGGCGCGTGCCGACGTAGTCCAGGGCAATGTCCCTGCCGCTCACCACGTCGCCACCGCTGATGTTGATGATGGCGCCTGCGGTATTGAGATCACAGTTCCAGTCGGAACAGTGTTCACCGCCGTACAATTCCCCGCTGTAGCGGGGGTGGGGAACGCCGATCGCAATGACCTTGTAATCACCATCCGCCAGGCCGGAAAAGTAATAGTCGCCCGTTGGATCGGTGTTGGTATAGGCCAGAGAGTTGCCGGACGGGTCCAGCAGGTTCATTTGCACATCCGGCAGGGGGATGCTGATATCCGCGTCGCTCACCCGGCCGGAGATCAGGCCACCGGCAGGAACTTCGAGCATGAAGTCGATACCGCTCACATCAGCGCCGTCGACGACCACCGGCGTGCCTCTGTTCCTGATAAACCACCGGCGGGCACGGGTACAGCGAACGGGCGGCAGGCACAGGACATCGTCGTACAGTTCGCGGCCCAGGCCCTGGGGTTCGTTCATGGTATGGATAAAGTAGCTGTCGTTGGCCTGTAACGGAGTCCGGTAATCACCCTCGATATCGGTCGAGAGGCTGAACAGGTAGTCGCCGTCACTGTTTGTGACCTCCAGTCCGATGTCGGCCAATGGAACTCCGGAACCGTCTGTCACATGACCGGAGATACGCCCACCATTCACGATCGGGGCAAGTACGAAGTCGATGCCGCCGCGGTCAGCACCGTTGATCACGATGGGCGTGCTGGCCTGTATATCACACAAAAGGTTTTCACAGGGGATATCATCCCAGGCTTCGTCGAGCATCTCGTGAGTCTTCAGGGTTACGGCAAAGTAAGTGCCATCGGCGAGTGTGTGGGTCTGGAAATTCCCGGATTCGTCCGTGCCGAACTCGCCAATCCAGTTATTGAAAGGGTCAACCAGTCTAATGTCACCGCCAACGGGACTGCCCCCGCTATCCAGAATGGACCCGGAGATGGTCCAGTCTGCGCTGATGGGCACCAGGTTGAAATCGATGCCCGTAACATCCGAGTCGCTAAGCATGATCGCATTACCGGAGGTCACGTCACAAAACTCCTGTGGGCAGGGCAGGCCGTCGTACAACTGGGACACCAACCCGAATTCCTCACCCCGGGTGGTCGCGTGGTAGTTGCCGGCCGCCAGGGGGGGCGTCATCCAATTGCCGCCGTCATCGGTCCCGGCGCCCAAGACAAATTGACCGCTGCCGTCCCAGATATTGACGTGGCCTGCACCAGCTGGCACACCTTCGTGCTGGATCATGCCGGAGATGGTGAAACCCGGATCGAGTTCAAAATCGGCGACTACTGTCGTGCCTTCTGTCACCGGGATCAAGGTGGCGCCAAGGCCGACCGGATCACAGTCGTGATAACACTGGATGTTGTCCCATACTTCGTTGACCAACCCATGGAAGTCCCAGTCATTAATTGCGACCAGGTAGAAGCTGCCGGCGCCTGGCAGTTCGAACTGGAACTGACCGGCCCGGTTTGTGTTCTGAAATCCGATGTGATCGCCGGATTCATTGTATAGATCTATGCCCATGTGGGCATACTGACTGGAGACTGGTGCATGCGTATCGCTGCGCGAGACGGTGCCCAGCAGGCGCGTTCCCTGGTAGTCCAGGGCAATGTCCTTACCCTCGACCCTGGCGCTGCCGCTGATGTTGATGGTTGAGCCCAGAGCTGCGCGATCACAGTCACCGTTCGGGCAATGGTCACCACCGAAGAGCTCCGCGGTGTAACCAGGTGGAACATCGATCGCGATGACCTTGTAGTCGCCGTCCGCCAGGCCGGAGAAATAGTAGTCACCCGACGGGTCGGTGTTGGTGTTGACCAGGTAGTCGCCGAACGCGTTGAGCAGGTTCATGTGTACTTCCGACAGGACGATGCCGACGTCGGCATCGGTCACTTTGCCGGAAATCATGCCGCCGTCCGGGACTTCGAGCTTGAAGTCGATTCCGGTCTCATCGGCTCCGCTGATGTCCACCGGGGTCGCATGGGTTCTGGCGTACTCAGGGTCATCGCAGGCGTCAGCCGGATTGCACAGATGATCATCGTACAATTCACGGCCCAGGCCGCGTGGTTCGCTCAGGGTATTTACAAAATACCGGTCGTCGGCCAGCAACCCGGTTTGATAGCTGCCGTCCTGGCCGGTCCACGTTTCTTCCAGGTAGTCGCCGTTACTGTTCTTGATAACGATCATGACATCTGGCAAGGGAACATCGGAATCATCAGTTACCTGCCCGGTGATGTGTCCGCCCGCGAGGATCGGCTCGAGTACGAAGTCGATGCCACTGACGCCAGCGCCGTCGATCACGATGGGGGTGCTGGCCGTGATATCGCACAGCCCGTTGTTACAAGGGATATCATCCCAGGCTTCGTCAAGTGCCTCGTGTGTATGCACCGTTACCGCAAAATAGGTGCCGTCAGCCAGTGGCCGGCTCTGGTAATTACCGCCCTCGTCCACCCCGAAGTCGCCCATGTGATTACCGAAAGGATCAAGCAGGCGTACAACGCCACCTACCTGGATTCCGCCACTGCCGAGAATGGAACCGGAAATGGTCCAGTCTTCACTGAAGGGAACCAGGTTGAAGTCGATGCCTGTCTTATTCGAGTCGCTCAACTCGATCGGCGTGCCGGAAGTTTTATCGCAGTACTCCTGCGGACAGGGCATGCCGTCATACAACTGGCTGACCAAACCGAAATCTTCACCCCGTGCTGTCGCGTAATATGTACCGGCTGGCAGGGGGTCTGTCACCCAGTTACCGCCGCCATCGTTGCCGGCGCTGGTAACAACATGCTGACCGCCGCTGTCCCAGATATTGACGTATCCCTCGCCCGTGGGTGAGCCTTCGAACTGGATCGTGCCGGCGATGGTGAAGCTGGGATCGAGCTCGAAGTCGGCGATAAATGTCTCACCGTCCGCTACTTCAATCAGGTCAGCGCCCATGTTCAGCGGGTTACAGTCGTGGCTACACTTGATGTCAGCCCAGGCCTCGTTGATCAGGTGGTGGTACTCCCAGTGATTCACGGTCACCAGGTAGTAATTACCGGCGCCTGGAAAATGGAATTGGTACTGGCCGGCCCGGTTGGTGCCGGTCCCTTCAAGAAAGTCGCCGGACTCACTGTAAAGGTCTACGCCGGCATAGGCACGGTGGCTGGATACCGGTGCACCACCGTCACTGCGTGTGATAGTGCCGAGCAGACGCGTGCCGAGAGAGTCGTAGTCCAGGGCAATGTCTTTATCGGCTGACTGGGCGCTGCCTGTAATGTTGATGATGGTGCCAAGGGCGTTACGATCACAGTTCGCTTCCGGGCAATGCTCGCCGCCGTAGAACTCGATGGTATAGCCAGGTGGAACATTGATCGCAATGACCTTGTAGTCGCCATCCGTCAGCCCGGAGAAGTAATAGTTACCGGACGGATCGGTGTCGGTGGCAACCAGGTAATCACCGAATTCATTAAGCAGATCCATGTGTACATCAGCCAGGGGGATGCCGATGTCCGCATCGGTCACCTGGCCGGAGATCATTCCGCCTGCCGGAACGGCGAGTTCAAAGTCGATACCGGTCTTATCGGCGCCGTCGACCGTCACCGGGGTACCATTGGCTTTGACGTATGCCGGATCATTGCAGGCGTCGGCGGGCAGACACGGGATATTATCATACAGTTCACGACCCAGACCGACAGGTTCAATCAGGGTATGTATGAAATAGCTGTCGTCACTCATCAGCTCGGTCTGATAGTTGCCTCCGGCATCGGTCCATAACTCGAACAGGAAGAATCCATCAATGTTTTTGAACACCACGAGGACATCGGGCAGCGGGATTTCGGCACTGTCTTTCACCTGCCCGGAGATGCGCCCGCCGGAGAGGATCGGGTCGAGCACGAAGTTGATTCCGCTGCGGTCGGCGCCAGAAATCACGATGGGATTGCTGGCCGGTATATCGCACCGCAGGTTTTGACAGGGGATATCATCCCAGGCCTCATCGAGCATCTCCTGGGTGAAGCCTGTGATGGCAAAGTAGGTGCCATCAGCGAGTTGATGAGTCTGGAAATTACCGAGATGGTCCGTCCAGAAGTCGCTCAGATGATTGCCGGAAGGATCAAACAGCCGCATAGCGCCAACCAGGGGGCTGCCACCGGTATCGAGGATGGAGCCGGAAATGGTCCAGTCTTCACTGAGTGCCACCAGGTCGAATTCGATGTCTGTGATTTCAAGGAGCGTGCTGCTCAACGTGAGGGCTGTGCCGGAGATGATGTCACAGTACTCCTGTGGACATGACTGGCCATCGTACAACTGGCTGACCATGCCGAACTCTTCACCCCGTGCGGTTACGTAATAGGTTCCGTACGCCAGGGGATCGGTTATCCAGTTGCCGCTACCATCGTTGCCGGCCATCATGACATGCTGACCACCGGAGTCCCAGATGTTGACGTATCCGTCGCCCGTGGGTGAACCTTCGAACAGGATCGTGCCGGAAATTGTCTGGGCGAAAGCAGGGTTGGAGATTGCGAATACAGAAAATAAACTGGCGAGTAGTAAAGCCCGAAAACGCATGAGACACCTCGCGTAGATGGGTGATTAGTGGAAACGAATCTTTACGCATCACATTATTTCGCTGGAGAAAACAATTGTCCCTGATCAAGGTCAAGCATACGGCCTGATTTTCCATGGCGCATGATCTGGATTATGGCAATCAAGGCACGAATGGATTAACGTCGCCAGCGAATTGAATCGAACTCACACTGGCGAAAAACAACCACCATGAGCAAAGAAATATTGGACCTCGAACCCCGGGCAATGTGGAAGCATTTCTCTGATCTCAATGCGGTACCCCGACCCTCAAAGGGAGAGGAGCGTGTGATCGCCTTCATGAAAGACTTCGGAAACAGTCTTGGGCTGGAAACCCTGCAAGACGAAGTCGGGAATGTGATCATAAGGAAGCCGGCCAGTCCGGGTATGGACGACCGGGTAACCATCGTGTTGCAGGGCCACCTGGATATGGTGCATCAGAAAAATGCCGACACTGACTTTGACTTCGACACGCAAGGGATAAAGATGTATATCGATGGTGATTGGGTGAAGGCCAGGGGTACGACCCTGGGAGCCGATAACGGCATCGGTGTGGCTTCCGCCATGGCCATCCTTGCCGCAGATGATATTACCCATCCTCCCATTGAAGCGCTTTTCACCGTTGACGAGGAGACTGGCATGACCGGTGCCATGGGGCTGAAAGGTGGTCTGCTGTCCGGCGATATCCTCCTCAATCTGGATACAGAGGATGACAATGAAATCACCATTGGCTGTGCCGGTGGGGTGGATGTGACCGCAAACGGATCCTATGAGCAGGAGGAACCCGGGCGCCAGGATGTTGCTTTTCGCTTGAGCGTAAAGGGCTTGAGCGGCGGTCACTCCGGAATGGACATCCACCTTGGGCGGGGCAACGCCAACAAGCTGATCAATCGCCTGCTGTTCCTGGCGACAGAGAAATTTGGATTGCGCATTGGCTCGATCGATGCTGGCGGCCTGCGTAACGCCATTCCACGTGAAGCTTCTGCTCAGGTCACCATTAATGAATCCCTGGTTTCAGCGTTCCGGGAATTCATCGCCGAACAGGCCGCGATACTCAAGTCCGAATACGCCACAACGGATCCCGGCCTGGAGGTCGTTCTGGAGCCCTCGGAAATGCCGGACTCACTGCTCAGCACTGACTTCCAGGGAAAACTGCTGCGCGCGGTATGGGCCTGCCCGAACGGCATATTCCGCATGAGCCCGGATGTTGAAGACCTGGTTCAGACTTCCAACAACCTGGCCCAGGTGCTGGTGTCGGAAGGGGAATACCGGGTCATGTGCCTAACCCCGCGGTTACGTGGACAGCGAAAAAATGGACCTGGCGCGCGCCATTTGTTGCACATTTGAACTAATCGGCGCTGATGTACAGCCAAGTGGTGCTTATCCCGGCTGGGTTCCCAGGCCCGATTCACCCATTGTGAAACTCATGAGCGATTTATACGAAGAAATGTTCGGCGAAAAAGCTCCTGTGCTGGCCTGCCATGCGGGATTGGAATGCGGCATTCTGGGTACGAATTATCCGGATATGCAGATGATTTCCTTCGGCCCCAATATTCGGGGGGCGCATTCTCCGGACGAAAAGGTGCAGATCAGCTCAGTACAAAAATATTGGGGATTCCTGATGGAAACACTGATGAGGATCCCGCGAAAATAATTTCATCTATTTTGCCGTGTTCTGCTGAATAAAATTGAGCATCTGGCTGCCGATGGGATTGTCGGGATGCATGGATACCATGTCTTCAACGATGGGCCTTGCTTCTTCAAATCTGCCTCTTTTCAGGTAGTGGTCTGCCAGCCCATACTGGAAATCCAGGCTTTGTGGTTCCAGCGCCAGGGCTGCCTGCAATTCGTTCTCGGCCCGCATGCTGTCTTGCAGGTGCTGGTAAAGAAGCCCGAGGTTGTAATGGATGCGGGCCCTTTCAGGCAGGCCTCTTGAAGCCTGTTCGAGGTAAGCGAGGGCTTCACGGTATTTTTGCATTTCCACCAGGAGCAGACCGAGAGAATAGGCCATTTCGTATAGCTCAGGCTGCGCTGTTACCACATCCCTGAGAAGCTGCTCCGCCCGGTCATTCTGGCCTTTCTGGTTATACAGAAGGGCGAGGTTGGCCTTGGCCGGGAAGAACTGACTATCGATCCGGATGGCTGCTTCATATTGACTGATGGCATCCTCCGGCCGGTCAAGTTCGGTATACAGGTTGGCAAGGTTGTAGCGCGCAAAGGAGAAATCAGCTGAATATTCCATGGCTGCCTTGTACTCCTGCAGAACACCTTGAAAAACCTCCAGCTGATCTGTATCCAGATATTGTGTGAGCTCTCCGGCCAGGCGGCTGGCAGCCTCGATGCGTACGGTCTTGACCGGGTCATAGAGCATCGGAGTAATCAGTTTGGCCAGTTTCTCCATGTCAGGCAGATGGATCGATGACACAGCCGTTCTGCGGATCAGGGCTTCTTCGTCCATCAAGGCAATTTCCACAGCCTGTTCACTCTCCTCGCCGGGGTAGTTCACCAACAGGGAAAGAGCTGTGGCCCGTACGATGACGGGGTAAAGAAGATCTTCAGCCAGGCGGACCAGGTCCTTGCCGGCATCAGGATCACCCTGGCGGCCTTTGGCGATTACCGTTCCATAGTGTGGCCTGAGACCAGGCCCGTACCACTCATGCACCGTGTCCTGCGACCACTGTGAATCTTTGTCTGCGTGACAGCGCAAGCAAGCATCAGGTGCGCCAACAGCAGCATCGAGCGTCGGATCGGGTATCCGGAAACTGTGATCCGGGCGATAGTCCACTCCCATGTAATAACGACCGGGCATATGGCACTGGACGCATTGCGCACCGGTGCCAACTTCAAACAGCACGTCGCCCTGCGCTGATATTATTGGCTCGCCCGACTCGCCTTCCTGCTTGTGGAAATGGTGTTCAATGGTGTCGTAGTGGGCCGCGCGGTGGCACTGCAGGCAAAGATCGTTGCCTTCCTTGACCAATTCTATGGAGTGAACATCATGGCAGTCACTGCAGCGCACATCGTGATGGTACATTTTGCTCTGGGTGAAAGAACCGTACACGTAGACTTCATCCTGGATCTGGCCATCAGCGAAGTAAAGATCTTCAGTCAACAGGCTGGGCAGGAAATTTTCCAGCAGGTCCGTTTCGGTATGCGCAAGATCCCCCATGGCCCCCCGGCGGGCATGGCAGGGAGCACACAGCTCGACATGTTCCCGCGAACTGATGTCGGAAGTCTGCTGCGCCAGTTCGAAATTCGCGACCTGCGGACGGGCCATTTCTGACATCTGCGCCCACTCTACGTGCCCGGAGCCAGGACCGTGACAGGCCTCGCAGCCCACGTCGATATCCGACCAGGTCGTGTTGTAGCTGTCAGTTTCAGGATCGTAGTTCTTTTCCAGGTTGGTCGAGTGGCACTGGGCGCACATGCCGTTCCAGTTCTGAGCGGCATTGGTCCAGTACAGCCAGTCGTCGGGGTCAATCGGTCCCTCGGGCGGCACCCGGTACCATTTGTTTTGCCGGGCATCCCAGGCAATGTGCAGTGTTTGCAGCCGGCCACCGGGGAAGGGGATCAGGTACTGCTGCAACGGGAACCAGCCAAAGGTGTGGGTAATCTCGAAATCGCCCATCTCGCCGCCGGGACCGTTGGTATGGACAAAATATTTGCCGTCCTTTTTGTAGAAGCGTGAAGTGATGCCGTGCAAGGTGAATTCTGCATCATTGAAGTCCCCCAGCACAGTTGCTTCTTTTGCCACATCCATGGCCAGGTCGTGATGGGAACCTTCCCAGCTGTCAAACTCCCGGTTGTGGCAGTCGCGGCATTCAACACTGCCGACAAAGGTCGGCTCAGGGCTCGGGATAAGATCGTCGCCGCTGTTTTTCACGAACGAGAAATAGTAGACCGGCAGGGACACTACGATAACCATCGCTGCGATCAGGCCGGTCAATTCCCAGGCCGCTGTTTTGTCGTTTGGCCGGCTCATGCTTTTTTCGGATAAATAACCTGGTCTGCTGCAAACTCAGACCGTTTCCTGAGTTTGCTGGTATCCACCTTGATCACTTGGTTTTCGATCTCGATCTGGTAAAGATCCAGCGCCCTTGGTGCAGGCGGGTTAGCGACCTCGCCCCGGATATCAAATTCAGAAGAATGGCAGGGGCAGATGAATCTGTTCTCTTTGGATACCCATGGAACCGTGCAACTCAGGTGGGTACAGCTGCGCGACATGGCCAGGAAACCACCATCCTCCAGCCTGGCCAGGTAGAATTTTCCGCGGACAAAAGCGCTTACCGTGCCGGGCTCAAAATTGTCCACAGGTCCGGCAATGACGATGGCATCTTGCTCTGCTGCACTTGTTCTTGCCTTTTGCGGCCTGAAAAAAATGATCACCATGGCAATCAGCTCAGCGAAAGCTACTGTGCCCAGTACAAGCCACAGCCTGGAGAGAAAAGAACGGCGGGATAATGTCTCTTTTTCCATATTTTCTATCCTGCCCACATCAATTGCATGCCCGTACCACGGAACCAGATTCCGATTATCGTCAATACAACGAAACCTGTTGTCAGCAGCGTAAACAGCGCCTGGATCGCTTCGTTGTTGGTGGCCTTGAAGCCTTTTTTCATCAGGAAATAAAAACCCGTGCAGCCGGCCACAACGATTGCAAATGGCACCAGGCCATTGCTGATCATATTGGGTGGGCCGGTCAGGTTTGCTCCGATCACAAACTCATCGAGAAGTACAGCGGCGGCCGTTGCCGCAGTTGCAACGAAAACGGCAATCAGGGCCATCTTCCGCCCTTTGTGCGAACAGAACCAGACACCGGCCGTATCAGCTTCGTAGTTGATGTACGGGATGGAAAGAAGCCCGAATACCAGCAGCAGCGGTATGACTAAAAGGGCAAAAACAGGGTGAAAGTGCATGAGCATTTCCTGGATGCCCATAAAGTACCAGGGTGCCTTGGTGGGGTTTGGGCTCAGGCCGGGGTTTGCCTGGTCGGCCAGCGGTGCGTTGAAAAACATGGATATGAGCAGGATGACAGCAAGCAGAACCAGGGCCATCGTCACTTCACGCACGATCAGGTTTGGCATGGCATCTGCCGCGGCGCCACGTATAGCGGGATCTTCTGTGGGCGAACGGGGAATTACCAGGCCGTTTGCCTTGCGGATACGCCAGAAGTGGAAAGGCAGGACGAACAGCAAAATGGCCGGCAGAATGGCTGTGTGAATGGCATAGAAATTCATGACGGTCGTTGGGCCCGGCTCCGCTCCCCCGAGCACCCATTCCTTTAACCCTGTTCCCACGCCGGGTATGTATTCCAGCATGGCGGTGCTGATGGTAATCGCCCAATAGGCCAGTTGATCCCAGGGCAGGAGGTAGCCGGTAAAGTTGGAAAAAATAACGGCGGTGAAAAGCATGATGCCGATGATCCAATTGAATTGGCGGGAACCTGTAAAAGCGCCGGTATAAAAGATCCGTAAAAAATGCAGGAATGCCACCAGAAGAAGCCCATTGGCGCTCCATCGGTGGATGTTTCTGATCAGTTGGCCGAATGGGATATGGTTCTCCAGGTACACAATGGAGTCATAGGCCCGGTCGGGAAAAGGCTCATACGCGAATTTGAGCATCAAGCCTGTGCCAAAGAGAAGAAACACCAGCACGGCGGCCATGCCGCCCAGCCCCCAGGTCAGGGACAAGCGGAGAGTGCGCTCCGGAACGACACTGGGTCTGAAATGCAGCAGAAAGCTCCGGAAATAGTTTCGGTGGCCATTTTGCTCAGGTGCCGCTGTTCGGTCACCCAGAAAAATGGACAAGCGAATGCGTTGAAAAATATTCAAGGGATTTGCATCATTTTTATTCTGGCAATTATCCGGGACTTCCCTGCTAGTGTAGGACATTACGGAAAAAGCCGATAGACTACGTCTGTCCATCCCCGTGTTAACCACCATCAGTCAAAGGAATTCTAAATTGCGCAGTTTGATCATTCGTCTGGCCCTTTTGGGCGCACTTCTCTCATCTGCTGCTCATGTCCTGGCGCAGGAAGCCGGGAACAGCCCGTGGAATTTCCGCCTTGAGGGTGGCTTCGCCGTTCAATCGGACACTGACCTGAAGGATGAGACAGGGGCTTTCTCCGTCGATCGCACGTTTGTCATTGCCGGTCTGGATTACATGTGGGATTTCCGCAACTCGATCGGCGTTTCAGTGGGGAGTGGCCGCACAGACTATGTCTTCGAGGACTTCGCCGGATTTACCGACCCCGGCCCATGGGGGGAAATCGAGGACACTCGCGCCTCAATATCCGGGCGCTTTGCATTCGGCGACAGGGGAATCGGGTTTCTTATTCCTACCATTCGTTTCAATGGCGAGAAGAGTGTCGATTCCGGAGACAGCCGCACCTGGGGCTTGTTTGCCGGCGCCGCCTGGCGCATCGACAAAGACCTCACCATCGGTCCGGGTATCGGCGTTTTTTCAAGGCTGGAATCCAGTACCCGCTTCTTCCCCTTTCTGATAATTGACTGGAATATCAGCGAGCGTTGGAATCTTTCCACCGGCCGTGGTTTGGCCGCTTCGCAAGGCCCGGGCCTGACGCTGACCTTCCAGGCTGGTAAAGCCTGGAGTTTGGGCCTGGCGGGACGCTACGAGGAAAATGAGTTTCGGCTGGATGACGAGGGCGAGGCACCCGGAGGCGTTGGCCGCGACCAGTCTTTCCCGCTGGTGCTGAACGCTGCCTGGGAGCCAAACCGGTCGGTGCGTCTTGCCGTATTTGCAGGCTTGGAATTTGCCGGCAAATTAAAACTGGAAGACGAGTCAGGGCAGGCCATTGTCGAGTACAAATATGATCCCGCCCCTGTCTATGGCGCAACATTCGAGTTTCGTTTCGGAAATTGAGCTGCTATACCGAAATCCCGGATCGATTGAACGGGAGTTCCCGAATGCGCGTGCCCGTTGCCGCGAAGATCGCATTCGCAATAGCTGGCGTAGCCGGTGCAATGGGCGGTTCGCCCAGACCCATCGGCGGAAAATCGCTCTGAATGAAATGACATTCGATTTCAGGAGACTG
>PVMS01075928.1_pt1 | contig 17209 bp, 11 predicted proteins | sample 1853461 | NCBI WGS metagenome assembly PVMS01 (sample SAMN08582032, study PRJNA380276) | Marine sediment metagenome, whole genome shotgun sequencing project. | isolation source: ocean sediment barecode stripped | collected 2017 | reverse complement strand
TGAGACGGATCTTGCGCCGTACTTCAGGATTTCGGGCCACCCCGATCTGCACGGAATGCTGACGGGCAGGATTGAAGCCAGGGGAAATGCCACGGCCGTCGATCAAATAGAGGCTGTTGCCGATATCTGGAAACTGAGCCTGTTCTTCAAAGACGAAGAAGTCATTCATACCAAAAACTTCAAGGTCTCTTTTGTGGCAGACGAGCTGATTGTGTCCCCCACGCATTTTGTCCTCTGTAAAGAAGGAGGGATTGACATCCAGGGAAAGGGCAAACGCAACGGCCCGCTGGCCTTTCAGCTTGAGGGCCGCATTCCTTTGCGGCTGGTCAACCTCTTTTCTGACGATCTCGGTGATGTGACGGGAGACCTTTTGCTTTCCGGCAATGTGGGAGGAACCGAGGCCCGTCCTGATCTGCGCGGTGAAATTGAGTTGAAGGAAATTGGATTTACGATCCCTGCACTCTCGCAGAAGCTTCATCATTTGAACGGTCGCCTTCAGATCGCACCGCAGGCGGTTCGCATGGATCGCATCGAGGGCCAACTGGGCTCCGGGCGGTTTGACCTGGCGGGAAGAGTCGATCTTGAGGCGCTTGAGCCTGTCGGGGTCCTTTGCAAATTCACGGCCAACGCGCTTCCCTTGCAGGTGCCGGACACCATGGATCTCCTTTTGAACACCGAGCTTGAGATTCAAGGAACAACTGAACAATCCACGATTAAAGGAGAAATTATCATCCTTGAGGGAACCTATTACCGTGATGTGAACCTAAATCTCTTGCAGGCCATCAGAGAGAGAAAACGGGAAGAGGCACCACCACCAAAAGAGATGAGGCATCCTTTGCTCAAGAACATGACCCTGAATATCTCCATCAAGCGCCGCAATCCGTTTCTTGTGGACAACAACCTGGCGGAGCTGGAAATCAGTCCTGATCTTCGTGTTACGGGCAAGCCGAACAATCCGATCATCAGGGGCAGGGTCTCGGTGGACTCAGGCACGGTTCATTACCGAAACAAGAATTTTGTTGTCAAAAAGGGTGTGATTGACTTTTTGAATCCTTATAAGACGGAACCGACTATAGATATTCAAAGTGAAGTCAAGATCCGCCACTGGATGATCCTGTTGGCCGTTTCCGGCACGCCGGAAGAACTCTTGTTGAAACTCACGTCCGACCCCCCGGAAGAGGACGGGGATATTCTATCTCTTCTTGTGTTAGGGGCAACCACACGAGAGTTGATCGACGGAGAGGGCGGCACCTCCAAATCGACGTCCCAGATGCTCGCAGAAGTGATTGCCTCAAGATACGGCGAGGATTTCAAGACAGCCACAGGACTCGATATCTTAGAGACGGAGATTCAGGGAGAGGAAGGGCAAGAGACTTCGGATCTAAAAGTCACGGCCGGCAAGAAGCTTTCCAAGCGAATGATTGTGAAATACGCCGTGGAATCGAAGGACGGCGAGATGATTCAAAAGGCGATTGCAGAATACAAATTCCTAGAAAACATTCTGGTGAACGGCTTCCAGGACAGCAAGGGGATTTTTGGGGGAGAGTTGCAGTTTAGGCTTGAGTTTCGATAGTAAGAGACAAACAGGACATGCGACCCAAACAGCAGCGGCATCTTCAGATTCGATTAAGCCTGACAAGTTGGCTTTCTGTATTTTTCTTGGCGGCCTCTTTTGGCTACGCCCCCGCGGAACAGACCGGTTCTGATGCGGCTTCCGTTTCCTTGCCTGTTGTTGCCGAGATCGCTGTCGAGCTGCTTGATTTTCCAGGGGATGAGGCCACCTGGGTCGAAATGGCAAGAAACCTGATTGGTCTTCGAGAAGGAGATCGATTTCCCGCTGATCGGCTTCAGGCGTCGATCCAGGCATTGAAGAAGTGTAACAGATTTCAAAAGATCGATGTCGATTCCACGGAGGCAAAAGAAGGGGTCATTGTGGTGTTTCGTCTCACGCCGTTTCGATTGATCAAGGACATCAAGATAGACGGGGCGTTTCCACTTTTTGAACGGGAGGTCTTGAACGTCATGACGGTCTATATCGGTGACGTTTATGTTGAAGAAAAACTCCCCCAACAAGAGGCGTTGATCGCCGACCTGTTCCAAAAGCAAGGATTCATTGCCCCGGAGATCAATGTGACAGCCACATCGGACCCTGAAGACAGCCATTTCATCATCCACGTTGAAATCGAAAAGGGTCCGTATTATACGCTTGAACGGCTTGATATCCAGGGAAACCAAGTCTTTTCAGATACAAGACTCAAAGTGAAGATGAGGACATGGTATATGTGGCACTTTCCTCGCAGTGCCGGGCGCTTCATCGAGGGGGACCTCAAAAAAGACGTCACGAAATTGGAGCATTACTACTGGGAAAAGGGGTATGCGGATGCCGAGATGGATTACAGGCTCGAACGAAATCCGGAACAAATGGGCATTTCCGTCTTGGTAACGGTAGATGAAGGTCCCGTGTATGAGATTGAACTGGCCGGCAATGATAGGTTTTGGGACCGGACTCTTGAGAAAGACTTGGTTCTCTTCAAAGGGGGGAACAAGCACGACCTGGGCCTCAGAAAGAGTATCAGGAAGATGAAAAAGCGCTACAGGAGTGCCGGGTATCTTGATGCAAAGGTAAATATTGAAGAAAAGACCGACTTAAACAAGGAACCAAGAACCCGGAGGCTTCGGTTCATCTTTGACGAAGGCCCCTGTTCGATAGTCGACTCGATTCAGATCACGGGCAACACGGTATTTGATGACAAGAAGATCCAGAAACAGCTGCTCACCCGCGTGCCGGGATTCCTGGAAGAGGGGGTCTTCGTGCCGGAAACCCTGGACGACGATCTGAACGTCATCCAGTCTCTTTATCGCAGTCCGGCTATATGGCTGCTCAAGTGAAGAAGGAACTGACATGGAGGGAGGACAAAAGGCGCATAGGGGTTCGTGTTGCAATAGAGGAAGGCGTCCAAACGATCGTATCTTCGGTGAAGATTACCGGACTCTCTTTGCTTTCGGAAGAAGAGGCCCGTGAAGTCATCAAGTTGAAGGCGGGCGCACCGTTCCGAAAATATATGATTCAAAGCGATGAAAACACCTTGTCCGCCCTGATTGCTGAAAAGGGGTATCCCCATGTGGGCGTGAAGGGAGAGTCTTCGATCAGTGAGGACCATTCGGAAGCACATATGTCATATCACGTGCATGAAGGACCTTATGTTGAGATGGGCGGTGTGTACTACAAAGGCAATTTTCGAACCAAGGAAAGAATCCTGCAGAACGAACTCGCCCTGAAGCCGGGACAGCCCTTCTCCCTCAGAAGGATGCTGCAAGGACAGCGGAGTCTCCGAAACCTCGACATTCTTGAGAGTGTTACATTCGACACCGTAGGGCTCGAGGAGAAAAAGGACAAAGTCGATCTCTTTGTCGACATGGAGGAGAGAAAACCTTACTACGTTCAGGCAGGCGGAGGATATGATTCTGAAAGAGGATTCTTTGCCCTCACAAGTCTCGGAGACCACAATCTGTTTGGGACGAACAGGGATGCCTGGCTGGCAGGAGAAGTGAGTCAGATCGGCTATCGGGGCGAGACGGGCCTCAGGGAGCCTAGACTCTTTGGCTCCCGGATCTCGACAACCCTCGGGGCCTTCTCCGAGCGAAGGGAAGAGTTCAATCAAAACTTTGGCACAAAGACGTACGGCGCGTCCCTCGGGTTGAGCCGGAGATGGCACAAACATCTGGACACGGGTTTGAGCTTTCGGTTTGAGAGGAGAGACCAGTTTGTGCGAGACACGAAGGGGCCGGCAACAGACCGGCTGGAAGACAAGAGCGATGAGTTCGAACCAAGAAGCATTCTGGTGACCACGCCTTCGATCAGATACGACAACAGGGATTCATTCATCAGGCCCAAGAAGGGGATCTTCTCTCAATTTGCCGTTGATATCTCCAAGGGTCTTTCGAACTCCCTGGACGACTTCTTCCGGTATCACTTGGACCTGAGGTACTACTGGACGCCTTTCGAGCGTTTGACCTTTGCCTGGCATGGTCGGGTTGGTCATGTTGATCCCTACGGCTCAAACCAGAAGGTCCCTGAGGATCAGCTTCTCTTTCTTGGCGGGATTTCGGATGTGAGGGGGTTTGACGAGAACCTGCTCCGCTATGACTCGCGTGGTGACCCGGTGGGAGGGCGCACGGCCGTGGTCGGGAGCGTGGAGGCAAGGATCGATCTGGGCCACAACGTTGAGCTTACTACATTCTACGACGCAGGAAGTGTACGGGACACTTTTGATGAGGCGGGCTCGGACGAGTTTCGCGACGCAATCGGGTTGGGTTTAAGGTATGTCACACCGATCGGCCCGATCGGGCTGCTTTACGGGATCAAACTGGACCCACAGGACGGAGAAAGTCTCGGAAGGCTTCATTTCTCCATCGGTTATACGTTCTAGGGAGAGTGAAGAACTAAGGCGCCGAGGGAATGGCATGCATTTGTCGGCCTGATGTTCTAGTGTCGTGTCTCACAAGTTTGTTCAAAAAGATACCGCTTCGCAATCAAGCCATTTTCCTTGCTCCGTGACCATTTTCGGGACGTTAGAGCGGTTGTCAAAAACATGTCCCGTTTTGAACCAGTTATAAAGATTGCCGCAAACGGAACATATTTTTGACAACCACTATAGCTTCGTTCCGCTAAAATTGTACAACTCTCCCGATAAATCGGGATCAAACAGCCTATGATTTTTTACGCTTCACTCAGCTGACGTCTCATAGCGCAGAGGTTGCGCCTGACGGCTTGAACAGAAGCACTACGTGCCCGAAAATGCTCAATGTCGCTCGGAAAAGGCTTTCGGCTATTGTTATGGTAGTTTAACTTATTTCAGAGACATAACACCAGCACATTGCAGATGATAGACTAAGACGGAATGACTGGATCACCGGGCAAGGAAGAAAGTTCGCAGATAGGGAGGACAGCAATGGAACCAAAGGTTCGAGTAGTTAAGGAGAATGGAGTAGCGTTGGTAACCCTGAACCGCCCTGAGGTATACAATGCCCTCGATGAGGAGATGTTGAAACTTTTGGCGGAGCACGTGGCTGATCTTGGTCTGGATAAAACCGTGCGTGCCGTGGTCATAACCGGAGACGGTAAGGCCTTTTGCTCAGGCGGGGATCTCAGGTCTATTCATGCCTTCGCAGGGGGTATGGGTAAGGGGGTTTATGAACTTGCTACCTTTTTTCACCAGGCCGTTCAAGAGATTAGGCAAATGAAAAAGCCTGTTGTTGCAGCCATTAACGGAGTTGCGGCAGGGGGCGGCTTCTCCCTGGCCCTGGCCTGCGACTTTCGTGTCATGGCCCGCTCTGCCGTGCTCAGGCAGGCATACACCTCAAGTGGTCTATCTCTCGATGGTGGAGCGAGCTTTGCCCTGCCAAGGCTCGTCGGGCTGGCACGGGCCATGGAGCTTGTGGCCTTTGATAGACCAATTTCCTCGGAGCAAGCCCTGGCCTGGGGACTGGTCACCGAGGTGGCAGAAGATGAACTCGTGCCTGAAGCTGCCAAAGATATGGCCTCCGGGCTTGCACGAGGCTCTTTGCATGCCTTTGGCGTATGCAAAGCCCTTATGACGGAGTCCTTCCATACAGGCCTTGAGGTACAGCTTGAAAAGGAACGTGTCGGGATTTCAGCGTGCGCTGCCCACGATGACGGTCAAGAGGGAATACAGGCCTTCCTGGAAAAGCGTAAGCCTATCTTTGGGCAATCAAGCTTGTAGCCTGCCGACATGATCTGAGTCCCTGCGCAAACCAGGATCTGTTCAGGGTATATTCTACAGCCCCCGGCTTGAAAGACCCACGACCCAGGCTTCGGCCGTGAACTTTGGAGAGAAAACAGGTTGACTGAAACCTTTAGCATAGGTGTGGTGCTCGGGATCCCTAAACCCTCAGCCCGTAGTCAGGGTCACCTCAACGATTTCGGGTTTACAAAAGAGCCTGACAGGGGCGACAATAGTCCCTATACCCCTGCTCACGTACATGCGCGCTTCGTGATCTTCTTCTGATTCATAAAGACCGTGGGTGTACGTGACAAAGAGACCTGCAAGGGAAAAGCCCCGCTCCCCCACCCCTGGAAGAATGATCTGTCCTCCGTGGGTATGACCTGCCAGGGTTAGTTGAACGTTCAAGTCATGACACACCCTGAATATCCCTGGCCTGTGAGAAAGGAGCAGATTGAATTGGTCAGCAGCCACCAGTTCAGAAATCTTTCGCAAATCCCCAAACTGGGCATCAGTTGCCCAGCCTGAGACCGGGTCATCCACACCTATGATATTCAACAGCCCCCCTAGTCCCTCGGCCCCAAGGCGACCGTCGCTCAGCATGGATGTCCTGGTCTTTGAGAAACCCTCTTTCATGGCGTCTATACCGGTGTAGTAATCGTGATTTCCATAAACGCCAAAAACCCCGGCTGGCGCAGTGAGCTCGTCAAGGAGTTCAAGACAACCATGAATATAGGCCGGGTTGTGGTTTACGTAATCGCCCGTGAGGAGAATGAGATCCGGTTTGAGGGCATTCGCTCTGGACACAACCTCGGCTATGGTTTCGAATGATATCAATGGCCCCGCGTGAATGTCTGTGATCTGGACAAGTCTGAATCCGCGAAGTTCTGGATGGAGGTCTCTGTATGAAAGGAGCATTCTTGATACTTCAATGGTCTTGTTTTCATAATAAGCGCCGTAGGCCAGCACACCGAGTGACGTCCCTGCCAATGATTTCGCCGAATTTGCGAGAAAATCCCGCCTGGATGTATCAAACCTTGGCAATACCCTTCTCAAAGCTGATCGAACAAGCAGTAGAATCAGAAAGAGCGTACCTGACGACGCTGATGCAAGAACAAGGACGGCGTAGGGAAATATGATAAGCTCTCGATGCCACCAGGGCATTTGATCGAAGATGCGCCCGGACATCATGTACAAGAAGGGAATTGTGTTGATACTAAGGGTAACGGCCAATGAAGTGATCGTCTTTACGGCCTTGGACAGTCCATGGGGAAGCATGAAACGGATGAGTAAATACTGAAGAGCAACGATAATGAGGAATACACTGGTGACAATGGCAAAAAAGAGGGTCATGGACGGATGGGTGGAAGTGCCTTAAGTGAGTTAGTTTCCATCCATAAATGGCCCTTTTTCCGATGAGCGGCGTTCTCCGCGGGTTTGCGCCTGCGGCTTATGAAGAGGCCGTCTGCGGAGTACCACCTGTACGCCTCGACGAAAACCCCTGCCCGCCATCGCGAGCGCTCAGGCCCGCCCTCCAGCCAAGCGGAGTGAGGCGGACGGGCGAGGCGGGCGGGCTTGTGCGGCCTTGCTCATCAAAAAAACTCCTCATTTACGGATTGGAAACTTACACTGCGCCCACCACTTGTCACGTTATCTATGGATGGGCACGAGTTAAGGTACCTGGAGTTACAAGGTGACAGGCCATGCATGTGGTGTTGTTGGTTCGTTTTGTTAGATCAGGGACAAGCGGCTCTCAGCTTGGATGAGAACTACCTGTACTGTATGCTCAAATGGCTGACCGCCTTACCCAGCGCCTTTCTCAGTTCGTTCCCCTTACTTCCTTCGGCAAGGTACTCCTTAACAAGATCTTTCTTTATGGACGCACTCCCGGTCCTTCCGCCTTTGAGCAGCGTCACACGGAACGCGTCCTTCTTCTTGGTTTCGTTGACAGCCAAGAGCTGAACACGCTTGTCTAGTTTCTGCACTTCTTTCCGCAGGGTCTCTTCCGCAATGCTCAATGTCAATCTCGGCATCTTTTCAAGCCCTTTCCGTTTACTTCTGCACCAAAAAACATGCTACCCCACGAACAAAAGGCCTGTCAAGGGATAGAACAAAGTCGGCTCATGTTCTGCCACCTTCAAGTTTTGCTGGACAAATTCGAAGGTTATCTGGTATAGAACCAACTTTTGGATTATTGCCTTGACTTTCATTCATTCGGTTGGGTTACGGCGACACTTCAGGCGCGATACGGAAACTGCTGAACATTATCCTCCAGCCATTTCCAAGGTCATTGGGCGCAGCACAGATGCGGTTTTCCGTGGACCTATCCCTTAGTTACCCTACCAAACCTTTTTCCCGGATGAGTTGAATAGGGTTGTTTGAAAGGCCCTGAACAATAGAGAGCAAAGAAAAGGAGGACTTCCATGGCACTTGATCCGACCAAATTTAAGGACTGGCAGATTTCTGAAGATGCGGAAAAGAACATGCCCACGCCTGAGGAGTGGATGGAAAAACTGGGACTCCAGAAAGACGAGGTCCTTCCCATGGGCAGGCTGGCAAAGCTTGACTTCCTCAAGATCATTGACCGCCTGAAAGACGAACCAGACGGAAAATACATCGAAGTCACAGCCATAACACCCACGCCGCTTGGTGAGGGGAAAAGTACCACCTCATGTGGCCTCATGGAAGGCCTTGGCAAGCGTGGAGTGAATGTGGGCGGTGCTCTCAGACAGCCGTCAGGCGGCCCCACCATGAATATCAAGGGCACTGCAGCTGGAGGTGGCATATCCTTGCTTATCCCCATGACCGAGTTTTCTCTGGGCCTTACCGGTGACATCAACGACATCATGAACGCCCACAACTTGGCCATGGTCGCTCTTACAGCCAGGATGCAGCACGAACGCAACTACAATGACGAGCAGTTGCAAAGGCTTACCGGCATGCGTCGGTTCGACGTCGATCCTACAAGAGTTGAGATGGGCTGGATTATCGATTTCTGTGCTCAGAGCCTTCGCAATATGATCATAGGGATAGGCGGCCGCATGGACGGATTTACAATGCAGTCCAAGTTCGGCATTGCCGTGGGTTCAGAGTGCATGGCCATTCTTTCCATTGTCCGGGACCTGGCAGACCTAAGAAAGCGTCTTGACGAAATCACCCTAGCCTTTGACAAAAGCGGCAACCCAGTAACCACTGGTGATCTGGAGGTAGGTGGTGCCATGACCGCATGGATGCGCAACACGATAAATCCTACGCTCATGTGTACTGCCGAGTACCAGCCTTGCATGGTACATGCTGGACCCTTTGCCAACATCGCCGTGGGGCAGTCTTCAATCATTGCAGATCGCATAGGCCTCAAGATGTTTGACTATCATGTTACGGAGAGCGGCTTTGGCGCTGACATCGGCTTTGAAAAGTTCTGGAATGTCAAGTGTCGCTACAGCGGGCTGAAACCCCATGTGTCTGTTTTGACATCCACTATCCGCGCTCTCAAGATGCACGGCGGAGGTCCTAAGGTTGTTGCGGGCCTTGCCCTGCCGGAAGAATACACCAAAGAGGATGTGGGATTGGTTGAAAAGGGTTGTGAGAACATGGTGCGTCATATCGACACCATTCGCAAGGCTGGCATCAATCCGGTAGTCTGCATCAACTGCTTCCATACGGATACGGATGCTGAAATCGAAGCCGTCAGAAAGGCAGCCGAGGCAGCAGGAGCGCGTTGCGCCAAATCCACCCACTGGGCCAATGGCGGTGACGGCGCTTTAGAATTTGCCGATGCAGTCATTGATGCCTGTAACGATGAGGGCGACTTCAAGTTCCTCTATCCTGTGGAAATGAAACTGCGCGACCGTGTGGAAACGATTGCCAAAGAAGTCTATGGCGCAGATGGGGTAGCCTGGACTCCGGACGCCGAGGCCAAGGCGAAGATGCTCGAAGCAGACTCTAAGTATGATGACTACGCCACCATGATGGTCAAGACTCACCTGAGCCTCACCCACGACCCCGCTGTCAAAGGTGTCCCTAAGGGCTGGACGTTGCCCATTCGCGACGTGCTCATTTACTCAGGGGCCAAGTTTCTGTGCCCATGCGCGGGTACGATTAGCCTCATGCCGGGAACCTGCTCAAATCCGGCTTTTCGGCGCGTTGATGTGGATGTGAACACCGGAAAAGTGAAAGGGCTATTTTAATAATCCCTGTGTGAAGCCTCCCCGCCCTGAAGGGCGGGGGTTCGCTTCGCGGGCTTACGCGCCCGGTAAGGAAAACAAATATTTTCATATAGCTCCCCTTGACCCCGTCCTGAAGGACGGGCGTTCTGCCTTACGGCAGCACTTCGTGCGCGGGGAGCGAGCCGGTCAACCATGCCAATACAGTATGAGATTTCAGTGTTATATTCATATATTAGTATTAGCAAACCGATATCGCCACATCAATGCGTTTCTTTTGACATATAGCTTCTATGTATTATTTTTAATTGTTACCTCTGTTGAGGTCCAGGCTGGACCTCAAGTCGTTGTAGGAGAAGCGAAAGGCCCTTTTTGAACACGAGAGACAACGTAAACTAAGCCCATAAAGCCATGTTGTCGGCCAGGCCATGAATTCCCGCGGAACCAGGGTCGCAACGGGCATTTGTCTTTTAGTTATTGATCCCTAAAGCTTAACGACAAAGGAGGGCAAGATGGCAGCACAACTAATTAAAGGAGCAGAGATCTCTAAGCAAATCCGTGAGGAAATCACCAAAGAAATTGAGGAACTCAAAGAAAAGCACGGTATCACACCGGGTTTGGCTACCATTTTGCTAGGTGACGACCCGGGCTCAAAGGTCTATGTGGGACAAAAGGAAAAGGCCTGTGACAAGCTCGGTATCTATTCTGCGAGGACTGATCTTCCTGCTGATACCTCAGAAGCTGATTTGCTGGACCTGGTAAAGAAACTGAACGATGACCCGAAGATTCATGGTATTCTCTGCCAGCTACCGCTGCCCAAGCATATTGATGCCACACGTGTGATCTATGCCATCGACCCCGACAAGGATGTGGACTGTTTCCATCCCGTCAATGTAGGAAAACTGATGATCGGCACGGGCCGGTTTCTTCCTTGCACGCCCAACGGGATCATGGAGCTGCTGAGGCGTTCAGGCATTACCACTGAAGGCAAACATGTGGTGGTGGTTGGAAGGAGTAATATTGTGGGTAAACCCATAGCCAATCTTATGTTGCAGCGTTCTCCCGGAGGAAATGCCACGGTTACCCTTTGCCATACGGGAACGAAGGACCTGGCGGCTTTCACTAAAATGGCAGACATTCTTATTGTTGCCGTTGGCCAGCCAAAGACGATTACCGCAGACATGGTCAAAGAGGGGGTCGTGGTGATTGATGTGGGCGTCAATCGTATCGGCAAAACGCCTGAAGGAAAGGGAATCCTCGCGGGAGATGTTGACTTTGACTCAGTCCAGGAGAAGGCTGCTGCGATTACTCCCGTGCCGGGAGGGGTGGGCCCCATGACCATCACCATGCTGATGAAGAACACTGTGGAGGCAGCGAAGGCAACCATTTCTGATTGAGGGATTAAAGGATTGAGGAATTCGGGAATTGACGGGCTGTTGTCCAGATCCTTGATTGAGAAATTACTTAATAGTCAACCGAAAATCACCAATTAACCAGTAATCAGTAACGCATGACGAAATAACCTGGAGGAAATAGGATGCCAAGAAAGATAGTCCCGTTCACAAAGTCCGAGTGTCCAGGGATTTTTTGTGAGGCGAGCACTTGTATTCTGGAAGAAGCAGGCAAGGAAGGCGTGAAGACTTATGTCCAGCGCATGCAGGACCGGGCCATGCAGCCTTGCCTGTTCGGCGAAGGCGGCACGTGCTGCAGAAACTGTTCGTTTGGTCCGTGCATGATGATCGATGATGTTCCGGAATCGATCGGTATTTGTGGGGCCACGCCGGCCACGGTTGCAGCCCGCAATTTCGCTCGCATGGTTGCCGCAGGATCTGCAGCCCATATGGATCACGGTCGAGAGGCGGCCCTGACGTTTTTGGCTACGGCCAAGGGAGAGACCCCCTTTGAAATCAAAGATGAGAAGAAACTTCATTTCGTGGCGGAGCTATATAATATCAAGACCGAGGGTCGCAGCAAAGAGGACATTGCCATCGAATTAGGCGAGAAGACCCTTGCCGAATTCGGCCAGCAGGATGGAGCCCTTGTAATGACCAAGCGGGCCACTGCCAAGCGTCAGGCGTTGTGGAAGAAGCTGGGCGTTACTCCCCGGGGGGTTGACAGAGAAGTCGTTGAAATCATGCACCGGACACACATGGGAACCGACCAGGAATTCAAGAACATTATCTTCCAGGCCACCCGTTGCGCCCTGGCCGACGGCTGGGGGGCCTCCATGATAGCCACTGAACTGCAGGACATCATGTTCGGAACTCCCGTGCCTATCCGCACGGAGATGAACCTTGGTGTCCTTTCCGAAGATCATGTGAATATTGTGATCCATGGCCATGAACCCCAGGTGCCGGAGGCCATGGCCATTGTTTCTCAGGAGCCGGAAATAGTAGCAGCAGCCAAGGAGGTGGGAGCCAAAGGGGTCAACCTGGCGGGCGTATGCTGTTCGGGAAACGAGGTGCTCATGCGCCGCGGTATTCCCATAGCGGGGAGTTTTGCCCAACAAGAGATCGTGTTGGCCACAGGTAGTGTGGAAGCCATGGTGGTGGACGTGCAGTGCGTTATGCAGGGTCTGGCAGATGTGGCCAAGTGCTTCCATACGGAGCTGATTACCACATCGCCTCGGGCCATGATCGAGGGTGCCACGCACATTGAGTTTGACCACCACCGTGCGCTGGAAATCGCCAGAGAAGTTACCCTGCGAGCCATTGGCAGGTTTAAACAAAGGCAGAAGGTGCGTATTCCTGATCGCAAGATGGACGTGGTCGCAGGTTTTAGTCATGAGACGATCAATCATATATTAGGGGGTGCCTTCCGGGCCTCCTACCGGCCCCTGAATGACAATATCATCAACGGCCGCATACGCGGCGTGGGTGCGGTGGTAGGATGCGACAGCTGCCGGGCAGAGGCGGGGCGGCCAAACACAACCGTGGTCAAGGAATTGATCGCTAATAACGTACTCGTGCTGGTAACCGGATGCGTGGCCACTTCTTGCGGGAGGGAAGGACTTCTGAGACCCGAAGCCGCTGAACTGGCAGGTCCCGGCCTGCGAGAGGTTTGCGAGACCGTGGGCATGCCCCCTGTTTTACATATGGGCTCCTGTGTGGACAACAGCCGAATCCTTATTGCAGCCACTGAGATTGTCAAAGAGGGAGGCCTGGGTGACGATATCAGCGAGATACCTGCAGCCGGTTGCGCGCCGGAGTGGATGAGTGAAAAGGCGATAGCGATTGGCCAGTACTTTGTGGCCAGCGGGTGCTATGTCGTCTTTGGGAGGACTTTTCCCACCACTGGAAGCAAGGATCTGACTGACTTCCTTTTCGAGGGGATAGAGGAGGTATACGGCGGAAAATGGGCCCTTGCATCAGATCCCGTGGAAATGGCCCAATTGATGATCCAGGCTATTGACAAAAAACGAGAGGCCTTAGGTATTCAGGAAAAGAAAGAAAGGGTCCTCTTTGACATGGCGATGAGGCGAGAATTGTAGTGATGGCAGAGAACAAATCAGGCTCTGTGATGGTTGTCGGCGGCGGGATTGCCGGAATACAGGCATCCTTGGATCTGGCTGGTCTGGGCTACCAGGTGTACCTGATCGAGAAAGCAGCCTCTATTGGCGGCGTGATGGCCAAGCTGGACAAAACGTTCCCCACCAATGACTGTGCCATCTGAATCCTGGCACCCAAGCTGGTTGAGGCCGGTCGGTCTCCAAACATAAAAATTATTACCAAGGCTGAACTCATCTCAATCCAAGGTGAAGCAGGCAAATTCACCGCCAAGGTACGTCGGCAGCCCCGGTATATAGACTTGGACCTGTGCACAGGTTGCGGCATATGTGCAGATTATTGTCCTGTTATCGTTGGAGACGCTTACAAGGAAAACTTGGCTCTGAGCAAGGCGGCCCGCAGGGATTACGTGCAGGCGGTTCCAGCCACTTTTTACATAGATCCTGAACAGTGTCTTTTTCAGAGCCACGAAATGTGCCGGATATGTGTGTCCGCCTGTCAGGCCAAGGCGATCAACCTTTACGAACAAGGAGAAACGCTGGACCTGAATGTGGGCGCCGTGATCCTTGCGCCCGGTTTTGGTCGTATCAGCGAGGAGGTATTAGCGAAATACGGCTATGGTCGTCTTGCTGATGTGGTCACCGGCGTAGAATTTGAGCTGCTGACCTCGGCCTCCGGACCCACCATGGGCCAGATTATCCGACCATCCGACAGTGAGCACCCCCATGCTGTTGCGTTTCTCCAGTGCATAGGAACCAGGGACGTTTCATGCGGAAACGGTTACTGTTCTTCTGTTTGCTGCATGTACGCCATCAAGGAAGCCATTGTGGCCAAGGAGCATGAGCCGGATTTAGAGATCTCGATTTTCTATATGGACATGCGCACGCAGGGCAAGGAGTTTGACTACGCCAGGCAGCGTGCCAGAGAAAAGGGCATCCGCTTTGTCAGAAGCCGTGTGGCAGGGGTAAAGCAAAACGACAAGTCTCTTGAGATCTCATACGTAGACGAGGCTGGCAAGCATCTCAAGGAGAGCTTTGACATGGTGGTTCTTCCCGAAGGGCTAGAATCACCCCGCGACGCACAGGGGCTGGCTGAGGCGAGCGGCATCGAGTTAAACCGATACGATTTTTGCCGTACCCATGCTTTTTCTCCGCTTGAGACGTCTCGTGAAGGCATCTTTGTTGCCGGTGCGTTCCAGGGACCCAAGGATGTCCCGGAGAGTGTCACGGACGCCAGTGGCGCGGCAGCCCTGGCTGCCGAGGTATTAAAGGAGGTGCGGGGCACCGAGGTAGAGACCAAGACGTATCCGGATGAGATAGAGATTGAAGACGAGCCCCGCATCGGGGTCTTTGTCTGCTCTTGCGGAACCAACATCGGCGGCGTGGTTGATGTAAAATCCGTGGCCGAGTATGCAGAGACCATGGATAACGTGGTCTATACCGATATGAATCTCTACAGTTGTGCTCAGAACACCCAAGAGACCATAACGGAAAAGATCAAGGAGCACCGCTTAAACCGTGTAGTTGTCGCTGCCTGTACCCCCCGCACCCATGAACCGCTCTTTCAAGAGACCATTAAAGATGCCGGCCTGAACCGTTCTCTGTTTGAGATGGCCAACATCAGGGACCATTGTTCGTGGGTGCACGCCATGGTGCCCGAAGCGGCCACTGAAAAATCGAAGGACCTGATAAGGATGGCTGTGGCCAAGGCCAGGGGGTTGGAGCCGCTGCCGGAGCAAAAACTTCCCGTGATCCAAAGGGCTCTGGTCATAGGCGGTGGTATAGCCGGCATGACGGCTGCGTTAAATATTGCAGGCCAGGGCTTTGAATGCGTTTTAGTGGAAGAATCAGAAGCGCTCGGGGGCAACCTCAAACGGATGCACGCTACGCTTACCGGCGATGACCCCAGGCAACTCCTTGAAGATACAGAAGCCAAGGTGAGATCTCATCCCCTGATACAGGTGCATACAGAGACCACGGTTGAGGATGTTTCGGGGTATGTGGGAAACTTTATCACCTCTATTCGCACGAATGGCACTTCTGAGTCTGTAGAGCACGGCGTGATCCTGGTCGCCACAGGCGGCAAACCCTATGAGCCTACTCAATACCTTTACGGCAAGTCAGGCCAGGTAGTGACCCAGGGTGAGTTGGAAGCAAGGCTTACTGATGCAGAAGAGATAAAGGGCATAAACAATGTGGTGATGATCCAGTGCGTGGGCTCCCGTGGGGAGGATCTTGCCTACTGCAGCAAGGTGTGCTGCGGGCAGGCTGTAAGAAACGCCCTTAAGATACTTGAGATAAATCCCTCTGCCCAGGTCACGGTGTTTTATCGCGACATGCGCACCTATGGATTCATGGAGGACTACTATCAGCTGGCCCGGGAAAAGGGCGTGATGTTTATTCACTTTGACATGGACCAACCCCCTGAAGTGACCGAAAAACAAGGCCGTATCCAGATAGAATGCCTCGACAAGATCATGGGAGAAAAGATTGTTCTTGAGCCTGACCTTCTGGCGCTTAGTGTGGGTATTGTACCAAGCCGGTCTGCGGCGTTGTCAAAGGCCCTCAAGACCCCGCTTACGGCTGACGGGTTTTTCTTAGAGGCTCATCCAAAGCTTCGACCGGTAGAGTTTTCCGTAGAAGGTATATATCTTTGCGGTCTGGCCCATGGGCCCAAGCCGATCGCTGAATCGATGGCCCAGGCCATGGCTGCTGCCGGCAAGGCGTCTATTCCCCTGGCAAAGGGCTATGTCATGGTTGAGCCGATTGTCTCCTTTGTCGATGTCGGCACCTGTATCGGGTGCGGCATCTGTGAGACCCTTTGCCCATATGCGGCCATCAGGATGATCAAGGTCGGCAAAAGGAAAAAGGCCGAAACGATTTCGGCCTCGTGCAAGGGGTGCGGGATATGCGCCGCCCATTGTCCCTCGTTGTCTATATCAATGGGCGGGTTTACTAATGAACAGATCTTGTCACAGATAAAGGCCCTTTGTGAAAGTGCTTAGGCACTGGTTGAGTGGTTTAACAGCGGTGCAGCATTTATCCGGTTAACTACTCAACGACTTAATTACTCGACCAAGACTTATAGAGAGTGACAAATGACGATGAGGAGAATTGATAGTGCCACAATCATTTGAGCCCAGAATTGTCGGTTTCTTGTGCAACTGGTGTTGTTATGCAGCAGCCGACTCGGCTGGTGTAGCGCGTTTTCAGTACCCGCCGAATATCAGGGCCATCCGGATCATGTGCACGGGGAGAATGGATCCCCTGTTTATTATTGATGCGCTCCACGTGGGGGCTGACGGCGTCTTTGTGGGTGGTTGACAACTTGGCGAATGCCATTACCAGGTTGGTAATTACGATGCCATCGTCACAGCGCACTTTACCAGGAAGGTCATGGAGATTGCAGGGGTCAAACCTGAAAGGCTTGCCTTGGAGTGGGCCTCGGCTGCAGAGGCGCCCCTGTATGTGGAATTGATAACCCAGTTTACAAACCAGGTAAAGGAGCTGGGTCCGTTAGGCGAAGCCGAAGGGATCGACCCGGAGGCATTGAAGCTCAAGCTGTCGGCAGCCAGGTCGGCCGTGGAAAACGTGAAGCTGCGCACACGGTTTGCCAAGCTTGCCCAGAAACTAAGGGCCGACGACGAACTTACCCCTGAATTGATCGAAGCCGCCATGGCTGAGAAGGTCAATGACGCCATCATACGCGAAGTCGCTAAGCAGGAGAAGGCGATCGCGGAGGCAGGGGTGCAGTAAGGCAAGGAGTATCTCTTGACTGTAACCAAGAACGATCTTCA
>PVMS01077816.1_pt1 | contig 17212 bp, 13 predicted proteins | sample 1853461 | NCBI WGS metagenome assembly PVMS01 (sample SAMN08582032, study PRJNA380276) | Marine sediment metagenome, whole genome shotgun sequencing project. | isolation source: ocean sediment barecode stripped | collected 2017 | reverse complement strand
GGTAAAACTACTTTGGTTGATAAATTCATTGATCAGGCTCACATTTTAGATGAACGTAATACCACGTTCACGTTCCAATTCATTATTGTCTAATAATAGATCTGTACGTTCTTTACGTTCATCTAAAATGTGAGCCTGATCAATGAATTTATCAACCAAAGTAGTTTTACCGTGATCAACGTGAGCTATAATTGCGATGTTTCTGATAGATTGCATGTTCTGATTTTTTAAGCGCTGCAAAAGTAATCGTTTTATTTTGTTTTAAGCTACAAAAGTTGAATAATCATGAAGTTATAATATATTGATTTACAGTACAATAAAAAAAGAGCTGTAAAAACAGCTCTTTAAATGTATAAATATTCAAATTTAAACTTTACGTCTTTTACGTTCTCGTTTTAACAATTCAAGTTCTCGGTTAGTTTGTCCGGCAATAGAAGTATTTTCTTCGGCACGTCTTATTAAATAAGGCATCACATCACGAACCGGACCAAATGGTAAGTATTTTGCCACATTATAGCCTTCTTTAGCCAAATTATAACTAATATGATCGCTCATACCATACAATTGACCGAACCACACCCTGTCATCATTATTATTCAATCCGGATTTCGCAATCAAATCCATTAATAAATAAGAGCTTTCTTCATTATGCGTTCCAGAAAATATAGCCATATCTTCAATATTCTTAAACATATAAACCAACACATCATTAAACATTTTATCAGTAGCAGGTTTATCAACACAAATAGGATCTTTATACCCTTTTTCTGCAGCACGTTCACGTTCTTTTTCCATATATGCACCTCGAACCAATTTCATTCCAACTTTAAACTCCTGTTCTTTAGCCCGTTTATGCAGTTTTTTCATATAATCCAATCTGTCCCAACGATATAATTGCAGCGTACCAAATACAATGACTTTTTCTGCATTGTATTTTTTCATCATTGCTTCTATCAAATTATCAGCAGCATCTTGCATCCATGTTTCTTCAGCATCAATTAATAAAGGAACATTTGCATCATAGGCAGCTTTACTCACTATGTCGTATCTTTCTTGAATACGCTTCCACTCAAGTTCTTCCTGAGCATTTAAGGTATCACTTTCAGTAACTTTTTGATAAATTTTTAATCGACCAAAACCACTTGGTTTAAATACTGCAAATGGAATACTATCTTTCTTTTTACCAAACTTAATAGTATTTAATGTTTTTTCCATCGCCAAATCAAATTGTTCTTCAACTTCTTTTCCTTCAGCTGAGTAATCTAATACAGAGTGTACATTCTTTGTGTACATTTTATCAATTATTGGCATACAATCCTTTTCTGTTACTCCACCACAAAAGTGATCGAAAACAGTGGCCCTAATAATACCTTCAACCGGTAAATGCGTTTTTAGCGCAAATTTAGTAACAGCTGAACCAACTTTAACTAACGGTTCCCTTTTAATCATCTCAAATAGATAGAACGCTCTATCAATCTCAGAATCTGATTTTATTGCAAAAGCGACCTTCGTATTATCGAATAATTTTTTCATTGTAAATTGTCTTTGAACAAAGATAATTACAAAGAGTTTATTTTTTCATTTTTTTGTTCTTAATTTGCACAATAATATTATCCAATATGACACCAATATTATCCAATAATTACTATGTAAATTTTAAAGAGAACGCTTACTCGAAATTGAATGACTATCTAGTCACTAAAAAGCCTTCTACAATTTTTATTTTAGTTGATGAAAATACCAATGATAATTGCCTACCCATTTTATTACAAGAGCTTGTAACTAAACAAGTTATTGAGATTATTGAAATTGAATCAGGGGAAGAATTTAAAAACCTTGATACATGTACAGCTGTTTGGAATACACTTACTGAGTTGGGCGCTGACAGAAAAAGTTTACTTATTAATTTAGGAGGTGGGGTTATTACAGATCTCGGTGGTTTTGTAGCTTCAGCCTTTAAACGTGGAATTTCATTTATAAATATTCCAACAACTTTGTTAAGTATGGTCGATGCTTCTGTAGGTGGAAAAACAGGAGTGGATTTAGGTGTTTTAAAAAATCAAATTGGACTGTTTTCTGATCCGGAAATGGTACTCATTGACCCCCGTTATTTAGAAACAATTACCCATAGAGAATTGCGTTCCGGGTTGGCTGAAATAATAAAATACGGGTTGACCTATGATATTAAACTTTGGGATGAAATAAAGGGCTTTAAATATTTAAATACAAGCAATATAGCTACTTTAATTTATCGTTCCATCGAAATTAAAAATGAAGTGGTTACTGAAGATCCTAAAGAGCAAGGTTTGCGTAAAATATTGAATTTCGGACACACTTTAGGACATGCTGTTGAATCGTACTTTTTGGATGCTGAGGACAAAGAAAATTTGACACACGGAGAAGCTGTTGCCATTGGAATGGTAGCTGAATCTTTTATTTCTGAAAAATTATTGGGTTTCCCTTCAGAAAATGTAAAAACTATAAAAAAAGTTATTTTAAAAATTTATGATAAGGCCCCCATTAATGAAAAAGATTATGACGGTATTATAGAACTTTTAATTCATGACAAAAAGAATGTAGGCGGACAAGTAAATTTTGTTTTACTAACTAATTATGAAAGTTTTAAATTAGATTGCATTGTTAAGAAGGAGTTGCTTATCAAGGCATTGGATTATTATAGGGCATAATGGGAAAATTGTATTTGTGTTACAAAAGGTTATAGGTTCATTATGACAAAAGTTTTTTTCGTTATTGAGACATCAAGTAAAAACTTAGAACCTGGAAAACAAATTAACAACAATCAGCAACTACTTCTCTATATACAGCCTTATAATAAGGTAAAATATTTTGTAAACTAAATTGTTTAGCTTGCTCAAAGGCCTGCAATTTAAATTGTTGCAACTTATCTAAATCTTTTAAGATAAAAATTCCATTTTTAGCCATGTCATCAGTATCCCCAACATTGCTTAAAAATCCTGTAACTCCATGAACATTAACTTCAGGTAAACCTCCTGAATTAGAAGATATCACCGGTGTTTTGGCTGCCATAGCTTCCAATGCCGCCAATCCGAAACTTTCAGTTTCAGAAGGCAATAAGAACAGATCAGAATAGCAAAGTAGCTTATTCACTTCATTGCTATTGCCTAAAAAAAGTACTTTGTCTAAAATCCCTAAATCTTTTGCTTTACGTTCAATATTTTCTCTTTCAGGACCTTCGCCTACTAATAATAATTTGGACGGAATTTCTTTTTGAATTTTATAAAAAATATCAATTACATCCGAGGCTCTTTTTACAGGCCGTAAATTACTTACATGCGTAATTATCCGTTCATTTTCAGACGCTATGGTGTCCCGTTGGCAATCTTCGGAATCAATTTCCGGGTATTTATCAAAATCGATAAAGTTATAAATGACCTTGATCTCTTTTGAAATATCAAATAAACGTACTGTATCTTCACGTAAACTTTCTGATACCGTTGTAACTACATCAGAATTATTGATACTGAATTCTACCGCCGTTTTATAGTTTGGATGACTTCCTACTAGTGTTATGTCAGTTCCATGAAGAGTTGTAACTACCTTAATATCAATTCCTTTTTCATGAAGCATTTTCTTTGCCATATAGGCCGCGTAAGCATGTGGAATTGCATAATGTACATGTAGTATTTCCAGATCATACATTTGTACAACTTCTACCATTTTGCTTGACAGCGCCAATTCATAAGGCTGAAAGTGAAATAAAGGGTATTCCTCAACAAAAACTTCATGAAAATGAATATCATTTGAAATAAAATCTAGTCTTACGGGTTGTTTATAGGTTATAAAATGTACCTGATGTCCTTTTTGAGCTAAAGACATACCTAATTCTGTTGCTACTACTCCACTTCCTCCAAATGTTGGATAACAAACGATACCTATTTTCATTACTAAAATTTAAAATGTTTTTGAACAGACGCAAATATAAAAGTATTCTTACAATTAATCGAATCGAAATTTATAAATAAATCTTAAAATAATCAGATTGGAGTAATCGTTTAAAATTTAATAATTTGACAAAAACATTGACGAAACAAAAACCCCTAACTGCTAACTGAAATTAATAATCTCCTAAAGTTTCAGGATTTTGATTTAAAGCATCTTCCAATTGGGCATCACTAGGTGGTATTCCATGCCAGGCATGTGTATACATCATAAAATCAACACCATTACCCATTTCAGAGTGTAATAAAATACATACGGGTTTCCCCTTACTTGTTTGAGATTTCGCATTCTCTAAACCAGCCTTGATGCTGTCAATATCATTGCCTTTTTCAACTTCCAAAACCAGCCATCCAAAAGCCTCAAATTTTGCTTTCAAATCGCCTAAAGGCATTACATTATTCGTTGAACCGTCAATTTGCTGTCCGTTATAATCAATTGTTGCAATATAATTATCAATCTTTTTACCAGCCGCATACATCGCTGCTTCCCAAATTTGACCCTCCTGTAATTCTCCATCACCATGTAATGAATATACCAATTTGCTATCTCCATTTAGTTTTTTGGCTTGAGCAGCACCAATAGCAACACTCATACCCTGTCCTAAAGAACCGGAAGCAATTCTAATACCCGGTAACCCTTCATGTGTGGCCGGATGGCCCTGTAAGCGTGTATTTATCTTTCTAAAAGTTTTCAGTTCTTTTATAGGGAAAAAACCACTTCGTGCCAAAACGCTATAAAAAGCAGGCGAAATATGTCCGTTTGACAAAAAGAACACATCTTCATTTTTTCCATCCATAGAAAAATTAGTATTGTAATCCATCACTTCCTGATACAGCACAGTTAAAAACTCATTACAGCCTAAAGAACCTCCTGGATGACCGGATTTAACAGCATGTACCATTCTAACAATATCTCTTCTTACTTGTTGTGCAAAATCTTGCAATTGTTGCGTAGTGGGCATTTTTTTAGGTTTTAATTTTATTGCAGCAAAAATACTGTTTTTGATAGTTGAAACCATAAAATTTTAGAAGAAAGTTATTGCCTGTTATCAACAGATTTATGTTTCTTGTTTTTTCCTTTTGAAAGCCAGAAACAAGTTGTAAAAACTACGCATAGAAAATGTAAAGTATGCAATAAGTCAGTTGTTTGGACTTACTACAAAATTCCTTATTTTAGATATAGGGATGACGAACGAGATAAGTTTATTTGATCAAGGAATAAAAGCCATGAAGGTTCGCATCACGGAACATCAACAAAGAGCAAAGATTAGTTGTTATTGGAAAAGTAATTAAATATAAAATTGTAAGAACCGGGGATTCTGGTCATACGATATTTGTTAAATGGAAAAAGAAATAATGTCGATCACCAATCTATGTTTTTAGTTTCTTTTTTTTAGCTGCAGGAAACAGTACATTGTTTAAAATTAATCGGTAACCGGGAGAATTTGGATGTAAATCCAATTCTGTTTTTCGGTCACCTACTCTATGCTGGTAATCTTCCGGGTCATGACCCCCATAAAATGTGAACATCCCTTTTCCCTTCACACCGTGAATATAACGTGCTTCACCATTTGATTTGATCTCACCCATTACCAAGATGTTGGATTTAATGGTTTCTCTATCAAATGATGTTGTTTGTCCCATAAACCCTTTAACTAACATGGTGTGGTTTTGACATAACATTGTTGGAATTGGATCCCATTTGGCTGAATATTCTTGTAATGAAAAATAATCGGATGTACGTTTAATTTTTCGTTTTCGAGTCATATCAATTGATGAAAACTCATATTCAACAGGGTTTCTTACCAAGGTGAAATCTTTAAAAGCAAAAGTTTTACTGTAATCAATTTTATTCTGATAATCCATTTCAGATGGATCTCCATCAAACATAGTTTCACATATATCTACTCCATCAGCAGCCAAAGCTATGTCAAAACTATCTGTAGCTGAGCACATTGCAAACATAAACCCACCACCAATAACAAAATCTCTTATTTTAATTGAAATCGCTAATTTTTCTTCCGAAACTTTGTTGTAACCTAATTTTTTAGCCAACTCTTCACTATCCTTTTTTTGTTCTATATACCATGGAGCTGTTCTATAGGCTCCATAAAACTTCCCGAATTGCCCTGTAAAATCTTCATGATGCAAATGCAACCACTCATACAATAACAATTTTTCTTCTAAAACTTCTTCATCATAAATAACGTCGAAAGGTATTTCAGCATAGGTCAATACCATAGTAACAGCATCATCCCATGGCATTTTATCTTTTGGCGAATAAACTGCAATCTTAGGAGCCTTTTCTAAAACTATTGCCTCCATATTTTTTGAAGGACTGCTTATTTCTTCTAAAATTTTAACAGTTTTTGTATCAGAAATAATATAAAATGTTACCCCTCTTATTTTGCATTCATTTCTCGTTGCTTCATTATCTTCTAATAAAAAAGAACCCCCTTCATAATTTAACAGCCATTTAGCTGTATTGCCTTGTTGCAAAGACCAATAAGTTATTCCATAGGCTTTTAAATGATTGGTTTGGGTTATATCATCCATTGGAATTAAAATAAATGAAGCATACAATCCATGAGAAAAAAACACAATTAATACCATCAGCGCTTTTTTAAAGGCTGAAACAAAATAGTTTCTTTTTTTAAAAGGGTACATCGCCATCATCCAAATTATCGGGAGTTCCAAAAGCATCTTCGGCTCTTGGCATAGTACCATGTGGAATAGTATTCATACTAGATTGAAACTCATTGCCAAAATCCTCATCCAAATTGCTAAATTGTGCTAAATAACCGGTAAACTTCAATCGAATATTATCTAAACCACCATTTCTGTGTTTAGCAACAATAAATTCAGCCTGCCCTTCGCAAGGAGTTCTTTCTTCATCATCCCATTCTGTAAGTCCATAATATTCCGGACGATAAATAAATGAAACTATATCGGCATCTTGTTCAATTGCCCCTGATTCACGTAAATCTGACAGTAACGGACGTTTACTTCCCCCACGTGTTTCAACAGCACGTGACAATTGAGAAAGTGCAATAACCGGTATATTCAATTCTTTTGACAATGCCTTCAAATTTCGTGAAATTGTTGATATTTCCTGCTCTCTATTTCCTCCTCCTTTTTGAGAGGGTCCGGCAGTCATTAACTGTAAATAATCAATAATTACAACCTTAACATCGTGTTGAGAAACCAAACGACGTGCTTTTGCGCGTAAATCAAAGATTGATAATGAGGGAGTATCATCAATAAAAATAGGAGCTTTAGATAAGTTTTTAACTTTAACATTCAGTTGTTCCCATTCGTGAGGGGCTAAATTCCCCTTTCTTAATTTTCCGGAAGAAATTCCAGTTTCACTAGAAATCATACGCGTAATTAACTGAATTGATGACATTTCTAATGAAAATATGGCTACAGGCTCATCAAAATCTATAGCCATATTTTTAGCCATCGACATAACAAATGCTGTTTTACCCATACCCGGACGTGCTGCTATAATTATTAAATCTGATGGTTGCCAGCCTGAAGTCAATTCATCCAAACGGTTAAATCCAGAGGCTATACCACTCATTCCTTGCTTATTGGAAATTTCCTGTATCTTTTTAATTGCAAGATTCACAAGCCCATGCGCATCTTCCGAACTTTTTTTAAGATTCCCTTGTGTTACTTCAAATAATTTAGTTTCGGCATCATCTAATAAATCAAAAACATCAATGGTTTCATCGTATGCTTCTTCAATTATTTCAGAAGAAATGGTGATTAATTTACGTTGTATATATTTTTGGAGAATAATACGTGCATGAAATTCAATATGTGCAGATGACGATACCTTTTGAGTCAAGCCAACCAAATAAAAATCACCCCCAATTAAATCCAAATTATCAGTTTTACGCAATTGATTCGCAACTGTTAGCAAGTCGGTTGGCTCAGCATTTTGAAATAAGGTATAAATTGCTTCATAAATTAATTGATGTGCTTCTTTGTAAAATACATCAGCATGCAAAATATCAATCACATCATCAACCCCTTTTTTATCAATCATCATAGCACCTAATACAGCTTCTTCCAAATCGATTGCCTGCGGTGGGATTTTCCCTTTCTCAAGATTAATTACTGCGCTTCTTTTAATTTTTCGAGATGGTATGGGTTGCAAATTTTTCACTCGGTTAATTTTGTATATGTTTGTATATCAGCTTATTCCTAAATAATAAATAGGAAACACCTTGTATTACTCTAGTTCTTCTATAAAAAAAACAGCAATTTTTAATTTAAAATAGTAAACCCTTAAATTTCGGACTATTTTTTTACTAAAGCAAATGTAATTTTTAATACACAATATTTACCCGAAATTGAAAATTAATTTGTACACATATTTTGTTGACAAGTAACTAATTTGTTGATAACTGTTGAAACCCTTCTTAGTGAATAAATATTTCATATTTTTGGACAATGGAAAGTAAAAAAACGTACAAAATTCTAACGGTTCTGCTTGTAATGCAATGGGCATTCGTTCAGTTAATAGCTCAGTTTCCGAATGTTATCGAAAACTATTATTCCAAAGGTTTGTATTTGTCTATCTCAAAATTTCTAAGAACTATTTTTGGATGGCTCCCTATTTCAATTGGGGATCTTTTATATGTTTTTTTAATCTTACTCATTTTAAAACAAATTTATAAAGCAATAAAAAACAAAAAAATCAATTTAAAGGATACTTTTTTCAAACTTGGTGGAATTGTTTCGATTATTTATTTTATTTTTCATTTAAACTGGGGACTCAATTATTTTAGACTTCCTTTACATGAATCTCTTCATGTAGAAAATACTCAATATTCTGCTGATGAATTATTCGAATTCACCAAAAAACTTATTACTAAAACCAACAGCATTCATTTGGCAATTACCAATAACGATACTGTTATAGTTGCAAATAATTTGAGCAAAAGTGAAATTAAATCCATGGCACGTACTGCTTATGAACAATTAGAACTAATATATCCGCAATTCACCTATGAAATACCTGCCACAAAACACTCGCTTTTTAGTTTACCGCTTACTTATATGGGGTTTGCCGGGTATTTGAATCCTATTACTAATGAAGCACAAATAAATTCCTTGATCCCAAAAAACTCTTATCCTGCAACCATGTGCCATGAGATCGCACATCAAACCGGTATTGCTTCTGAAAGTGAAGCTAATTTTGTTGGATATTTAGCTGCAATTAATTCTAAAGACAGCTATTTTAATTATTCAGGATATACAATGGCATTGCGCTATTGCTTATTTGAATTATACCTAAAGCAACCTGAGAAATTTGATGTTTTAAGGAATGAGCTTAGTAAAGGCATTCAAAGGGATCTAAAAGAGAGTCAGGATTTCTGGAAATCATATCAAAACTGGTCTGAAAAGTATTTTAAATCTTTTTATGATTCTTTCTTAAAAGCCAATAAGCAAAAAGATGGAATTAAAGGATACAATAAAATGGTTGTGCTCTTAGTAAATTACTATAAAACACAAGATTTATAAGTCTTGAAACATCTCAAATTTTAATTATTACTATCTTCGTAGCATATTTCAAAAGGTATGCCTAAACAAATAACAAGTGCACAAAATTCGTTCATTAAAGAACTTGTGCAACTGAAAGAAAAATCACGTATAAGAAAGAAAACACAGACCTTTTTAATTGAAGGTTTTCGTGAAATTTCAATGGCTATTCATGCGAATTATCAAGTTCAAACAATATTAGTAAATACATCTATTATTAAGGATGAAGAAATTGAGAAATTATTAAGCTCAACCAATTCAGAAATTGATATCGTTGAAATTCCAAATAACGTATATAAAAAACTGGCTTTACGAGAAACCACTGAAGGAGTTTTGGCTGTTGCTAAAAGTAAAGATTTATCATTAAACTCAATTAAATTTAAAAATAGTAAACCATTGGTATTAGTGGCTGAAGCAACTGAAAAGCCAGGGAATATAGGTGCATTGTTACGCAGTGCTGAAGCTGCTGGAGTTGATGCTGTATTAATTGCAAATCCAAAAACCGATATTTACAATCCAAATATAATACGTGCAAGTATTGGTGCTGTTTTTACAACGACTATTGCTTCAGGAACAACTTCAGAAATTATAGCGTTTTTAAAAGAACATAACATCCATATATATGGAGCAGCATTAACTGCATCCGTTGCCTATCAGTCAATAGACTTTAAACAGCCAAGTGCTATTGTTGTTGGAACTGAAGCCACCGGCTTAACAGATGAGTGGTTGCAAAATACCGCAAAAAACATTGTAATTCCAATGCACGGTGAAATAGATTCACTGAATGTATCGATAAGCGCAGCAATCATACTTTTTGAAGCAGTAAGACAGAGACAATTGATAATTGATAATTGATAATTGATAAATAAACAAATAAAGAACTTCACCAATAAAAAATTATTACATGAGCCCAGAAGCACTTTTTTACATTTTAATAGGTATAATTATTGTCAAGTTTATTTTCGACACTTTAATTAATGCTTTAAATGCAAAACATTTTAATGATAAAATTCCTTTAGAATTAAAAGGTATTTATAATGACAAAGAATATTTAAAATCTCAAGATTATAATAAAGCAAATTATAGATTTTCTTTAATATTGAGCACTTTTTCTACAGTACTAACTATTTTATTTTTTGTTTTTGATGGTTTTGCTTTTGTAGATAACTTAGCTCGAAATTTTTCAAGCAATATAATTGTAATTACTATAGTTTTCTTTGGCATCATTCTATTTGCAAGCGATATTTTAACATTTCCCTTTTCCTATTATAAAATATTTATTATTGAGGAAAAATTTGGTTTTAATAAATCTTCCTTCAAAACATTTATTTTAGATAAAATTAAAGGTTGGTCTATGACGGTAATCATTGGAGGCGGTTTATTAGCTCTTATTACTTGGTTCTATCAATTAACAACCAATAATTTTTGGCTGTATGCCTGGGCTTTAGTTAGTGTTTTTACCATTTTTATGAATATGTTTTATTCAAAACTTATTGTCCCTTTATTTAACAAACAAACGCCTTTAAATGCCGGTGAGTTAAAAACTGCCATTGAATTTTTTGCAAAAAAAGTAGGATTTAAATTGGACAACGTTTTTGTAATTGATGGATCAAAAAGGTCAACAAAAGCAAATGCTTATTTTTCTGGATTCGGTTCTCAAAAAAGAATTACTCTATTTGATACCCTTATTAACGATTTAGAAACCAATGAAATAGTAGCCGTTTTAGCTCATGAAGTTGGGCACTACAAAAAAAAGCATGTCATTTATAATTTAGTTTTATCTTTAATTTTAACAGGGTTTACATTGTATATCTTATCATTATTAGTAGGGAATTTAACATTATCACAAGCTTTAGGTGTAGAAATAGCAAGTTTTCATTTAGGACTTATTGCTTTTACTATTTTATACAGTCCTATTTCTGAAGTTACCAGTTTATTTATGAATGCCTTATCAAGAAAATTCGAATACCAGGCTGACGATTATGCAAAAATTAATTTTGAGCCCGAAGCGCTGATTTCTTCCTTAAAAAAATTATCGAAAAATAGTTTAAGTAATTTAACACCTAATAATTTGTATGCTAAAATTCATTACTCACACCCTACATTATTGCAACGAATTTTAAACTTAAAAAAATAAACTTTATCCGTTGTCCAGTCAATTTAAAAATACTATTTTTAAGCGATGACATATAATTTGAGCATAGAACAAGAAAATAAGGAAATAGCCAGGCGATATAAAGATTTGCTAAAAGGCGCATATCAATCATTTACTGATTCCGATAAAAAGGAAATTAGAAAAGCATTTGATATAGCAGTTGAAGCTCATATTGGTCAGCGTCGTAAAACTGGTGAACCTTATATTTTTCACCCGATTGCAGTAGCAAAAATTGTTGCTTATGAAATTGGGCTTGATACTACATCTATTGTTGCTGCCATATTACATGATGTTGTTGAAGATACTGACTATACAATCGAAGATATTGAACGTTTATTTGGTGAAAACGTTGCTAGAATTGTTAACGGATTAACTAAAATTTCTCACTTAAAAAAGGATCAGGATGCTTCTGTACAGGCAGAGAATTTCAGAAAAATGTTGTTGACCTTAAACGATGATGTAAGAGTTATTTTAATCAAAATTGCAGATAGATTGCATAATATGCAAACCATGGATGTAATGTCTGCAGACAAGCAAGTAAAAATATCTTCAGAAACTTTGTATATCTATGCCCCGCTTGCACATAGGTTGGGCTTATATAATATTAAAACAGTACTTGAGAATCTTGGATTAAAATACACCGAGCCGGAAGTATATAATGATATTGCTGAGAAAATAACACAAAGTAAAGAAGAACAAAATAAGTACATAGAACCGTTTTCACATATTATCACACCATCATTAGACAAAGACGGTTTTAAATATTTTATAAAAGGTCGTAGAAAGTCCATTTATTCTATTCGAAAAAAAATGGTTTCCCAAGGGATAACTTACGAAGAAATTTATGACAAATTTGCCATTCGGATAATTTATAATTCTACAATAAAAAATGAAAAATTTGATGCATGGAAAATATATTCAATTGTAACCGATCATTTTAGACCAAATCCAAGTAGACTACGCGATTGGATTAGTCAACCAAAATCTACTGGTTATGAATCACTTCATATTACAGTTATGGGTCCGTTAGGCAAATGGGTTGAAGTACAAATTCGTTCTTTAAGAATGAATGAAATTGCCGAAAAAGGGTATGCAGCCCACTACAGGTACAAAAATAGAAATGAACGTGATAGTGGTTTAGATGATTGGTTAAATAAAATTAAAGAATCATTAGAAAATCCTGACAGTAATGCGATTGATTTTGTCGAAGATTTTAAATTAAATCTATATTCAAAAGAAATTTTTGTTTTCACTCCAAATGGCGACTTAAAAGCTTTGCCAAAACATGCAACAGCCTTAGATTTTGCTTTTTCTATCCATACACAAGTTGGTATGAATTGTAGAGGAGCCAAGATAAACGGTAAGTTAAAACCGATTAGCCAACGCTTAAAAAGCGGTGACCAGGTTGAAATAATTACTGCTAAAAATCAGAAACCAAATGTTGGTTGGTTAGAATTTGTTGTTACCGCAAGAGCACGTACACGTATAAAAAATGCTTTAAAAGAAGGTCAAAAGACAATTGCACAAGAAGGTAAAGAAATTTTATCCAGAAAACTTCGACATTTAAAAATTACCCTCAATGAAAAAGTTGTGAATGAACTTGTGAATCATTTTAAACTAAAAACAAGTTTGGATTTATTTTTTAGAATGGGTAATGGCTCTATTGATAATTCCCAGTTAAAAGAATTTATTGCAAAACGAAATAATGCCTTTGTAAACTTCTTTAAAAACAGAATGAAACGCAGCTCTAGCAATCCGGAAATGATTGAAAAAGAAGAGGTTGTGGACAAATACGATTCTTTAGTATTCGGAAATGAAGAAGAACGTTTAGATTTTAAAATATCACAGTGTTGCAACCCAATACCTGGTGATAAAGTATTTGGGTTTGTAACCATCAATGAAGGTATTAAAGTGCATAAAAAAGATTGTCCAAATGCCATAAGCTTACAAGCTAATTATGCCTACAGAATTATGAATGCCAAATGGATTGATTCTACAAAACAAGAATTTAAAGCTATTATAAAAATATATGGAGTTGATCATGTAGGTTTGGTGAATGAAATTACACAAATCATTTCAGGAAATATGAATGTAAATATTCATAATTTAAATATATCGGGACATGATGGTATTTTTGAAGGTAAAATTACTGTGAGTGTTAAAAATAATTCTCAACTTCAAAAATTAAGTGATAGCATCAATAAAATTGAAGGGATTGAAACTGTAGAAAGAATTTATAAGCATTAATTTGTTCACAATCAAAGTTAATAAATATGCTTATTACCCCTTATAAATTAAAAAATTAGGATTAACTTTGTTGTTTATATTACAACTCAAATTTTAGTATTATGGGTAATGATAATCAAAAAATTGTAAAAAATGTTTTTGTGAATTTTCTGCAAGCAAACAATCATAGAAAAACACCGGAACGATTCGCTATTTTACAAGAAATTTACGATTTAGATGACCATTTTGATATTGAATCACTTTATATCCAAATGAAAAATAAAAATTATAGAGTTAGTAGAGCTACATTATATAATACTATTGAATTATTATTAGATTCAGGATTGGTTAGAAAACATCAATTTGGTCAAAATCAAGCTCATTATGAGAAATCATATTTCGATAAACAACATGATCATGTTATTTTAACTGATTCCGGTGAGGTTATTGAATTTTGTGATCCTCGAATTCAAACAATTCAAAAAACGATTGAAGAAACACTGAATATAGATATTCACAATCACTCACTATATTTCTACGGAACAAAAAAACAAAACAACAACTAACATATTGATAAGCAAATGGCTGTAAATTTATTATTAGGACTACAATGGGGAGATGAAGGAAAAGGTAAAATTGTAGATGTTCTTACATCTAACTATGATATTATTGCTCGTTTTCAGGGAGGTCCAAACGCCGGACATACATTAATTTTTGATGGACATAAACATGTGTTACATACAATACCATCTGGTATTTTTCATAAAAAAGCTATGAATGTGGTGGGTAACGGTGTGGTAATTGACCCTGTTATTTTTAAAAAAGAGTTAGAAAATTTATCAAAATTTAATTTAGATTTAAATTCCAAAATACTTATCTCCAGAAAAGCACATTTGATATTACCTACGCATCGCCTTCTTGATGCAGCAAGTGAAGCATCCAAAGGAAAAGCAAAAATTGGTTCTACTTTAAAAGGTATTGGTCCTACGTATATGGATAAAACAGGAAGAAATGGCATGCGCGTTGGTGATTTGGAATTAGATAACTGGAAAGACAATTACCGGGCACTTACCGCAAAACATATTAAAATGATCGACTTTTTTGATGTTGATATTCAATATGATCTAAAAGAGTTGGAAACTGAATATTATGAGGCAATAGCGGTTTTAAAACAACTCACTTTTATTGACAGTGAAGAGTATTTGAACAACGCCCTAAAAAATAATAAAACAATTTTAGCCGAAGGTGCTCAAGGTTCTATGTTAGATATTGATTTTGGAACCTATCCTTTTGTTACTTCTTCAACCACAATTGCTGCGGGAGCATGTATAGGTTTAGGTGTAGCTCCAAACAAAATTGGTGACGTTTTTGGAATTTTTAAAGCCTATACCACAAGAGTAGGGTCTGGTCCATTCCCTACCGAATTGTTTGATGGAGACGGTGAAAGAATGTCGAAAATTGGTCATGAATTTGGTGCTACTACTGGTCGCCCTCGTCGTTGTGGGTGGTTAGATCTGGTAGCATTAAAATATGCTGTTCAGGTTAATGGAGTTACGCAATTAATGATGATGAAGGGGGATGTTCTTTCAGGTTTTGAAACATTAAAAGTTTGTACATCATATAATTATAAAGGAAATGAAGTCAGTCACTTACCATATAACATTGAAGATCATAATGTAAGCCCTATATATACTGAATTTAAAGGTTGGAAAGAAGATTTAACTTCAATGACCCATGAGGAATCACTTCCAAAAGAAATGAGCGAATACATTAAATTTATTGAAGATTTTGTTGAAGTGCCTATAAAAATTGTTTCAGTGGGTCCTGATAGAAAACAGACTATAATGAGATAATAAAAAAAGCTTCAAAATTTGAAGCTTTTTTTAACTCAGTTTTATAATTTACATCCTACTTTTTCATTAGTTTTGTGTTAAAATGAATTAGACTTGAAAAATTTACTCTTTATTATTTTGCTCGTATGCAGCGTTTTCGGATATTCTCAATCAAAAAGAATAAAAATACTTAAAGCTGATAATACACTGGTTGACCCAAAATATCCTGGTGCAACTATTTGTTTAGGGAATGTGTTTATTGAACATGATGGTGCAACACTACGTTGTGACAAAGCCTATATTTATCAGGAAACAAAACTGATAAAGGCAATGGGAAATGTAGTAATGAATCAAGGAGATACAATTATGCAATATAGTAGATATGCCGATTATGACGGCAATAAAAAAATTGCAACTTCGTGGGGCAATGTTCTTTTGAAGGATGAGTTGATGGAATTGAGAACTGATACACTTTATTTTGATAGAGTAAATCAGCATTTATTTTATAAAAGTGGAGGAACTGTAAAAGATACTACTAACCTTCTCAAAAGCAAAGTGGGTAATTATTATTTACGTTTAAATAAATTTCAAGCATTTAATAAAGTTGATGTCACAAATAAAGATAGCAAATTAAATTCTGACCATCTAGATTATTATACAGCCACAGGAATTGCCGAATTATTTGGTCCTTCAACAATTTCCAGCAATGAAAATTTAATTTATACTGAAAGAGGGCATCATAATTCTAAGACAAATATTTCTCATTTTTTAAAGAATTCAAAAATCTTTTATGGCGATAGAACAATTGAAGGAGACAGTTTATATTACAACAAGAATATCGAATTTGCTTCCGCTACCGGAAATATTATAGTAAAAGATACTGCGAATAGTTCCATAATAAGAGGTGGTTATGCTGAGTACTTTAAATTGAATGATTCCGTTTTTATAATTGATAATGCTGTTGCAATTACAGCAACAGAAAATGATTCTATTTATATTCATGGTGACACGTTAATGATAACTGGTAAGGTTGATGAGCGGCTTATAAGAGCTTTTAACCGGGTGAAAATATTTAAATCTGATTTACAGGCGAAATGCGATTCGCTGGTGTCCTATGAAAAAACCGGTTTAACCAAATTACTTAAAAACCCGGTATTGTGGGCTGAAGGAAATCAAATTACCGGAGATACAATTCATTTAATTTCAAATCCGAAAACAGAACAGTTGGACTCCTTAAAAATACTGAATAACGCGCTAATGATTCAAATTGATTCAGCTGGATATAACCAATTGAAAGGTAAAAACATGTATGGAAAGTTTGAGAATAACGCATTAAAAACTTTAGACGTTGTTGACAATAGTGAAGTTATTTTTTTTGGCAGAGATGATTTTCAAAAACTTATTGGTATCACGAGAATGCAATCAAGTAAAAATATTTTTATTACCTTGAATAACAATGAAATTGT
>PVMS01130101.1_pt1 | contig 17215 bp, 13 predicted proteins | sample 1853461 | NCBI WGS metagenome assembly PVMS01 (sample SAMN08582032, study PRJNA380276) | Marine sediment metagenome, whole genome shotgun sequencing project. | isolation source: ocean sediment barecode stripped | collected 2017 | reverse complement strand
ACAAAAATAAAACGCAAAACATTCTTTAAAAATTAAATTTCATTTTAAAGAATGCTCGCTTTCAAATATTCACGGTTCATACGTGCTATATTTTCCAAGGATATGTTTTTAGGACATTCCACTTCGCAAGCTCCTGTGTTGGTGCAGTTACCAAAACCTTCCAAATCCATTTGAGCTACCATATTTCTTACTCGATCTGCCGCTTCAACCTTACCTTGAGGTAACAAGGCAAATTGTGAAACCTTCGCCGCAACAAACAACATGGCGCTTGAATTTTTACAACTTGCTACGCAAGCTCCACAACCAATACATGCAGCTGCATCCATCGATAAATCGGCATTTTTCTTTGCAATAGGAATTTAATTAGCGTCTTGTGTATTCCCTGATGTATTTAAAGAAATATAACCTTCTGCCTGTTGAATTCGTTCAAATGCCATACGGTCTACTACTAAATCTTTTATCACCGGAAAAGCTTTTGCTCTCCAGGGTTCAATATAAATAGTATCCCCATCTTTAAACATCCTCATATGTAACTGACAAGTAGTAATACCTCTATCAGGTCCGTGAGCTTCTCCATTGATATGTAAAGAACACATTCCGCAAATACCTTCTCTACAGTCGTGGTCAAAAGCTATCGGTTCTTCATCTTTTGCAACAAGGTCTTCATTCAATACATCCATCATTTCCAAAAACGACATATGTTCTGAAATATCCGTTACTTTATATTCGACCATTTGACCTTTTACATGAGGCCCTTTTTGTCTCCAAATTTTTAACGTTAGGTTCATAACTGTTAGTGTTTAGTGATAAGCGAAAAGCGAACAGGGTTTTACTCCTTTTCTATTAACTTATAAATTAGAGAATTTAACATTTTGCTAATTTCAATAATTAAACTTTCAATATTCTCGCTATCTTTAATATAGTTTAATTTTTTTCCAATAATTAATTGTGTTTCTAACTCAAATAAAGAACCTTTGGAGATTCTTAAAAATTGAATGTAATTTTATCTACTTGTTCTACCCCAACCTTCGGCAATATTCGAAGGAATTGAAACTACTGCTCTCCTTATTTGGCTTATTAAGCCAAATTTTTCTTCTTCAGTAAAAAGTTTTGTTGTAGTATAAATTTCAATCACTAAGGTTATTGACTTTTGCCAAACTATTAATTCTTTATATGATTTTAATTTACTCACTTTTCAACACCCCTTTTCGCTCTTCCCTTTTCGCTCTTCCCTTATTTATACGAACGAGTTTTTAATTCAATATCATCAAATTCTAATTTTTCTTTATGCAATACAGCTTCACTCGGCTTACCTGTGTATTCCCAGGCAGCAACAAAAGCGAAATTCTTATCATCTCGTTTTGCTTCCCCATCTTCAGTTACATGTTCTTCTCGGAAATGTCCACCACAAGATTCTTCACGTCCTAATGCATCCTTCGCAAATAACTCTCCTAATTCTAAAAAATCTGCTACTCTTCCTGCTTTTTCAAGTTCCTGGTTAAATTCATTTAATTCCCCTGGTACTTTTACATTTTTCCAGAAGTCTTCTCTAATTTCTTGAATTTCTTTGATTGCCTCTTTTAAATGCCTTTCATTACGAGCCATTCCAACTTTATTCCACATTACCAAACCTAATTTTTTATGGTAATAATCAACTGAATGTGATCCATTATTATTGATAAAATATTCTAATTGGTCTTTTACAGATTTTTCAACTTTATCAAATTCAGGTGTATCCGTCGGAATTTTTCCGGTACGAATATCATTTGCTAAATAATCACCAATAGTATAAGGCAGTACAAAATACCCATCTGCCAATCCTTGCATCAAAGCAGAGGCACCTAACCTGTTTGCACCATGATCAGAGAAATTAGCTTCACCAATACAATACAAACCGGCAACAGTAGTCATTAAATTATAATCAACCCATACACCCCCCATTGTATAATGCGTTGCAGGATAAATCATCATTGGTGTTTTGTAGGGATTTTCGTCTACAATCTTCACATACATTTGGAATAAGTTTCCATATTTGGCTTCAATGATAGCTTCTCCCAACTTTGTAATTTCTTCCTTGGAAGCATTGGTTATACCTTTTATTTTAGCTTGCTCATTACCATATCGTTCAATTGCCGATGCAAAATCTAAATATACCGCTTCACCAGTAGCATTTACACCAAAACCTGCGTCACAACGTTCTTTTGCTGCTCTTGAAGCGACGTCACGTGGAACTAAATTACCAAAAGCCGGATAGCGACGTTCTAAATAATAATCCCTGTTTTCTTCAGCTATTTCAGTTGGCTTTAATTTTCCGTCCTGAATTGCCTTTGCGTCCTCTATTTTTGCAGGAACCCAAATTCTACCATCATTACGCAATGACTCTGACATTAACGTTAGTTTAGATTGGTAATCGCCTGAACGTGGAATACATGTTGGATGAATTTGTGTGAAGCAAGGGTTTGCAAAATAGGCTCCCTTCTTATGAATTTTCCATGCTGCAGTTGCATTGGACCCCATTGCATTGGTTGATAAGAAATAAACATTTCCATAACCCCCTGTTGCGATAACAACAGCATGGGCTGAATGACGTTCAATATCACCAGAAATTAAATCACGAGCTATTATACCTCTCGCTTTACCATCGACAATCACAACATCAAGCATTTCATGACGGTTGAACATCTCAATTTTTCCCCGGGCAATTTGCCTGTTCATTGCTGAATAACAGCCTAATAATAACTGCTGCCCTGTTTGACCTTTTGCATAAAAGGTGCGTGATACAAGTACACCTCCGAATGATCGATTGTCTAACAACCCACCATAATCACGCGCAAAAGGAACACCTTGTGCAACACATTGGTCTATAATATTTCCTGAGACCTCAGCCAAACGATGTACATTTGCCTCACGAGATCTATAGTCACCTCCTTTAACTGTATCGTAAAATAAACGATAGTTCGAATCACCATCTCCCATATAATTTTTTGCAGCATTGATTCCTCCCTGAGCTGCAATAGAGTGTGCTCTCCGAGGAGAGTCCTGATATGCAAATGCTTTTACGTTATAACCTAATTCGGCTAAGGTGGCTGCAGCAGAACCTCCTGCCAAGCCTGTACCAATAACAATAATATCAATATTACGCTTGTTGGCTGGGTTCACTAAATTAATTTTGTCTTTATAAATAGTCCATTTATCTTTAATTGGACCCTTTGGTACTTTTGAATTTAAAGTCGTCATATTTTTTAAGATTAATGGTTTAATTGGCTAAAATGATGAAACAAGGCAATAATTATAAAACCTAATGGAATAACAATTGCATATATTTTCCCTAAAATCTTTACACTTTTTGTGTATTTATTATTAAATCCTATCGATTGGAATGCTGATTGAAATCCGTGTAGTAAATGTAAGGCCAATAGAACAAATGCAACTACATAGGCTCCAACCCTCCATGGTTCCATAAATTTGTGTTGTAGTTCTCCAAAATATCTTGTTGGGTCTTCCGGTAAAACTTCAATGTACTTATGATTCAACTCCGGGAACCAAAAATCAATAAAGTGCAATAAAATAAAGGCCAATATTGCACCTCCTGTGTATATCATATTTCTTGACATCCATGTAGCACTCGCTGAGCCATTGTATTTTACATATTTAACATTCCTGGCTTTCCAGTTTTTAAGTTCTAAAATAAACCCTAAAACAAAGTGTAAAACAACACCAAATATAAGCACAGGTTGTAGTGCAAATTGTATCAAATGATTGGTACCCATAAAATGGGACAATTCATTAAATAGGTCTTCACTAAACAGTGATGTAATATTAACCGCTACGTGTATAATTAAAAAGAAAATAAGGAAAAGTGCTGACAAGGCCATAACTACTTTCCTGGCTATTGAAGAATATAAAAATCCGCTCATTCTAATTTGATTTTTTTAGAGTCCAAATATAAACATTTGAAATCATACTTTTAATAACATTTAGAAACATCTTTTTTTTATTTAGACTTATTATAAATAAACATAGGTCAGAGAGAATCTGATAAATGTCATTGACAAAAACAATCGTCTATTTTACCTTTATAAATTCACTTCAAAAAGTTAGCCTTATGGCAATAAAAAAAGGACTCTTCAAAACGTCGGTAGGACGTAAAAATCTAATGGCTTTTACCGGGCTATTCATTATCTTTTTCCTTATAATTCACCTGGTTGGAAATCTTATCTTAGTTATTCCTGATTCGTTTTTCCCGGTAGAATTTTGGGGCAATGTTGCAAATGTACATGACATGTACAATGCTTATTCTCACTTTTTAGTACAATTTTGGCCAGTAACAGTTGTTGCTTGGGTATTGTACGCGGCAATTATTTTGCACATCATTGATGCGCTCTTAATTACACTTCAAAACAGAAAATCTAAAGGAGAAAAATATCAAGTAACTGATAATTCAACAAGTACATGGAATTCCAGAAACATGGGTATTTTAGGATTTGTAATTGGAATTTTTATTGTACTGCACATGGCTCAATTTTGGTTACAATACAAAGTACTAAAGGTTGAACACGATTTATATGATCTGGTACTTGCTACTTTTAAAATTTGGTGGTATGTTCTTATATATGAGATTGGAATTATTGCATTGGGACTTCATTTAGTACATGGTATTGAGAGTGCTCACCGTTCCTTAGGCGTTTATCCTAAAAAAATAATGCATGTTATCAAGTATATAGCACTATGCTTTAGTTTAATTATGGCAATTTTATATGCCATTATTCCAATCATTCTTTACTTCAAATAAAATAGAATTATGGCTCTTAACGCAAAAATTCCGAAAGGACCTTTAAAAGATAAATGGCAAAATTACCTCGCTAAAACTCAAATTGTAAATCCAGCTAACCGCAAAAAATTGGATGTAATTGTAGTTGGAGGTGGATTATCCGGAGGTGGTGCGGCATCATCATTGGCAGAATTAGGATACAATGTAAAGGTGTTCTTTTTTCAAGATTCTGCACGACGCTCACATTCGGTGGCTGCCCAAGGTGGTGTAAATGCAGCAAAAAATTATAAAAACGATGGTGATAATATTTATCGTATGTTTTACGACACTATCAAAGGGGGTGATTTTCGTTCACGCGAATCCAATGTATACAGAATGGCGGAAGTATCGGTTGATTTAATTGATCATATGGTCGCTCAAGGAGTTCCGTTTGGACGTGAATACAGTGGCTATCTGAGCAATCGTTCTTTTGGAGGCGTATTGGTTTCTCGAACTTTTTACGCTCGTGGACAAACAGGACAACAATTATTGCTGGCAACCTACCAAGCTATGATGAAGCAAATTAAAGTAGGAAAACTAAAACAATACAATCGCCATGAAATCTTAGATCTTGTAGTGGTTGATGGAAAAGCCCGTGGTATTATTGCCCGTAATCTTGATACCGGAGAGATTGAACGTCATGCTGCACACGCAGTTGTTTATGGAACCGGTGGATTTGGTAAAATATTTTACCTTTCAACATTAGCAATGAATTCGAATGGTTCTGCAAATTGGAGAGCACATAAAAAAGGCGCCTATTTTGCAAATCCATCCTGGACACAAATTCACCCAACAGCACTTCCTCAATCTGGTGAACATCAATCTAAACTGACATTGATGTCTGAATCTCTTAGAAATGATGGTAGAATCTGGGTGCCTAAAAATAAAGATGAAAATCGTGCCCCGGGAGATATCCCTAATGAAGATAGAGATTATTACTTAGAACGTCGCTATCCCGCATTTGGGAACTTGGTACCTCGTGATGTAGCTTCACGTGCAGCCAAGGAAAGAATGGATGCTGGTTATGGTGTTGGTCCTTTAAAAAATGCAGTTTATCTTGACTTTAAAACAGCTATTGAACTCTTAGGTGAAGAAACTATCAAAGAACGTTACGGTAATCTTTTCACTATGTATGAAAAAATTACAGCAATAAATGCTTATAAAGAACCAATGAAAATATCACCTGCTGCTCATTTTTCTATGGGTGGCTTATGGGTTGATTATGAATTACAAACTACAATTCCTGGACTGTTTGCTGTAGGAGAAGCAAATTTCGCGGATCATGGAGCCAATCGTTTAGGGGCAAACTCTCTTTTACAAGCCTCCGTTGATGGTAATTTTATTTTACCAAATACAATTTCTAATTATTTAGCAATTGATATTCGTACAGGACCTATTCCTACTGACACCCCTGAATTTGAAAAGGCTGAAAAGGAAGTAAGAGATCAGGTAAATAAACTATTATCCATAAAAGGAACAATGCCTGTTGATCAAATTCACAGACGCTTGGGTAAAATTATGTTTAAAGAAGTGGCTATGTCACGAAATGAAAAAGGAATGAAATGGGCTATTGAAGAAATTAAAAAACTTCGTAAGGAGTTCTGGGAAAATGTAGCAGTGCCAGGTAATGAAAATGGTCCAAATTCAGAATTAGAGAAAGCCGGACGATTAGCCGATTATCTGGAAATAGCAGAACTAATGGCAGTTGATGCCTTGAATAGAAAAGAAAGTTGTGGAGCACACTTCCGTGAAGATTTCCAAACAGCTGATGGTGAAGCAATGCGCGATGATGAAAATTACATGTACTCTTCAGCTTGGGAATGGCAACATGGAAAAGACTGGAAATTACACAAAGAACCATTAGAATTTACTGAAGTCAAACCAACTGTTCGTTCCTATAAATAAATCAAGATTATGAAACGAGCATGTTAAAGTTTATATCACCCAAGGGAATGATTAATAGTGAATAGCATGCTTGTCCCGTAACAAAGTGTACGGGATGACCTAAAAAAGAAATAAATACAAACACATGAAACTGACACTTAAAATATGGCGACAAGAAAACGCCAAAACAAAAGGAAAAATAAAAACTTATAAATTAGAGGATTTAAGTTCGGACATGTCTTTTTTAGAAATGCTTGATACTCTTAATGAGCAACTCGCCGTGAAAGGCGAAACTACGGTTGAATTTGATCATGACTGCCGCGAAGGGATTTGCGGACAATGTTCACTGGTAATAAACGGACAAGCTCATGGCCCAGAATCTCATTATACAACTTGCCAAACACACTTGCGTTCTTTCAAAGATGGTGATACCATATTTATTGAACCCTTTAGAGCAAATGCATTTCCAGTTATTCGAGATTTGAAAGTAGATCGTACTGGAATGGATCGTATTATTCAGGCGGGTGGTTATATTTCATCATTTACCGGAATGGCTCCTGAAGCCAATTCAATTCCAATTCATCATGAGATTGCTGAAAGTGCTTTTGACAGTGCTGCTTGTATTGGTTGTGGAGCATGTGTCGCTACTTGTAAAAACTCTTCTGCTGCTCTATTTGTATCAGCTAAAATAGGTCATTTAGTTAAATTACCTCAAGGGAAAATTGAACGAAATGAGCGTGTGATGTGGATGGTAAATGCTCATGATGATGAAGGTTTTGGCAGTTGTACACATACCGGTGCTTGCGCTATGGTTTGCCCGCAAGAAGTACAATTATTAGACATTGCCCGTATGAATTTTGAATACAACAGAGCTGTTTGTATTTCAAAAAAATAGATGTCAATAAAATAGTAAAATATTAAATTGAGTTTCTGCTTAAGCAGAAACCCAATTTTGTGTAAATCTTTCACAATAAATTAACATTATTTATTCGGTTTTTTTATAAATTTAACGATTCCTTAAATCAACAAAACCAAAATAATGAAGAAACTAACCTTCCTTGCAATATTTATTTCAACTATTGCTTTTTCTCAACAATTAAACCTTGAAAAATTAGAAAATATCAAACCACGTTCGATTGGCCCTGCAGGGATGAGTGGTAGGGTAACTGCTATTGATGTAGTAAATAACAATCGCGATATTATTTATGTTGGAACCGCTTCAGGAGGCTTATGGAAATCTGAAAGTGGTGGTGTCGATTGGTCTCCAATCTTCGATAAAGAAGCAGTCGCTTCTATTGGAGCTGTCGCGGTTCAACAAAGCAATCCTGATGTTATTTGGGCAGGAACAGGTGAAGGAAACCCTAGAAACAGTTTAACCGGAGGATACGGACTTTATAAAAGCTTAGATGCCGGAAAAACTTGGCAACTGGTTGGATTAGAAAAAACACGCAACATTCATAAAATAATTATCGATAAAGACAATCCGAATACTGTTTATGTAGGAGCAATTGGTTCCCCCTGGGGAGAACATCCTGAAAGAGGTGTTTTTAAAACCACCGATGGTGGTAAAACATGGGTGAAATCCTTATTTGTAAATTCTAAGACAGGCTGTGCCGATCTGGTTGTTGATCCATCCAACCCAAATAAATTAATCGCGGCTATGTGGGAACACAGAAGAAAACCCTGGACATTTAACTCTGGAGGAGACGGATCAGGAATGTATATAACTTACGACGGAGGCAATAACTGGAAAAAATTGACAGATGAAAATGGCATGCCAAAAGGAAATTTAGGCAGAATTGGATTGGCAATTGCACCAAGCAACCCTAAATTTGTATATGCCTTGATTGAAGCTAAAAAAAATGCTTTCTATAGATCTGAAGACGGTGGTGAAAATTGGAAAATGGTTAATGACAAATCTAGTGGAAGAGGTTCAGGAGGAATAGGAAACAGGCCTTTTTATTATTCTGATGTATTTGTTGATCCTATAAATGAAAACAGGGTATATTCAGTATTTACTTATGTGAATGTAAGTGAAGATGGAGGAAAGTCGTTCAAACAATTAATGCCGGCATATGGAACATCAGAAGGAGTACATCCTGACCATCATGCGTGGTGGATTCATCCGGAAGATCCAAATTTTATGATCGACGGGAATGATGGCGGATTAAATATCACCCGTGATCGGGGCAAGACCTGGCGTTTTGTCGAAAACTTACCTGTGGCGCAATTTTATCATATTAGTGTTGACATGGAATTCCCGTATAATGTTTACGGAGGTATGCAAGATAATGGGTCTTGGATCGGACCTGCTTATGTATTAAAAGACCAGGGAATTCGAAATTCTTATTGGCAGGAATTGATGTTTGGTGATGGATTTGATGTAATTCCTGATCCAAAAGATTCAAGATATGGCTACGGAATGTCCCAACAAGGTTTTGTAGGAAGGTATGATAGAAAAACAGGTAACACCAAAATGATCAGACCTACACATCCAAATGCCGATATAAAACTTCGTTTCAATTGGAATTCAGCAATAGCAATGAATCCCATTGATAATGAAACCATATATTTCGGGAGCCAGTTTGTTCATAAATCCTCTAATAAAGGCTTTACCTGGGAAATTATTTCACCCGATTTAACAACCAATGACAAAGAAAAGCAAAAACAATACGAAAGTGGCGGTATTACAATGGATGCTACCGGTGCTGAAAATCATTGTACCATATTGGCTATAGAAACAAGTGTTTTAGACGAAAATATGCTTTGGGTAGGCACTGATGACGGGAATATACAATTGACATTAGATGGAGGTGTAACCTGGACCAATGTTGCTGAAAATATAAAGGGTATGCCAACTGGAAGTTGGGTTCCTCAAATAAGAGCTTCAAAATTTAAGAAGGGAGAAGCATATGTTGTCGTAAATAATTACCGACAATTCGATTTTAATCCTTACTTGTTTAGAACATCAGATTTTGGGAAAACATGGGAAAACATATTAGATGGAAAATCTGAAACATTTGGATATACACTGGCTGTTGTTCAGGATTTAGAAGAGCCAAATTTGTTATTTCTGGGGACTGAATATGGATTGCAAATAAGCGTTGATGAAGGAAAAACCTGGACCAAATGGACCAATAGTTATCCAACAGTTTCAACGATGGATCTGGCCATTCATCCTCGTGAACATGATCTAATTATAGGAACTTTCGGGCGTGCTGCTTATGTGTTAGACGATATAAGGCCCTTTAGAGCAATGGCAAAAGAAGGAGTACAAGTATTGGATAAAACCTTGTACTTTTTCACCCCTCCTTCAGCATTTATAACTCAAAACCAACAGCCATCAGGTACGCGTTTTGGAGCCAATGCAATTTTCAATGGTGAAAACAGAGCTCGGGGAGCAATGCTGACCTACAGCATTAACAAACCTGAAGTTAAGAAGTCTGTTGAACCTTCATCCAAAAAGAAAAAGAAAAAGAAATCCAAAAAAGAAAAAGAAACGGTGGCTGAAAAATCTGAAAAACCAGCTGTGAAGTATGATTCTATATTCCTTACTGTTTTTAATGATAAAAATGAATTGATTAGAAGCATCAAACAAAAAGCACCAAAAGAAAATGGTGTTCATAGAATGTACTGGTATCTCGGTGAAAAAGGAAAACAACGGCCTTCAAGAAGAAAAGCAAAAAAGGATACTCCTGAACGAAGAGGTGTTACCGTTTTACCCGGAACCTATACGCTGAAAATACATTTTGGAAACCAAACTGCTACTGAAGAAATTGAGGTTTCTTATGACCCAAGAGTTGAAATGCCTTTTGATGTTTTGAAAAGCAAATATGATTTATTAAAACAATTGGAAACAAAAATGGGAATAGCTGGAGAAGCATCCCAAAGATTAATAGCATCTAAAGAAATTATTGAAGATTATAAAAAACGCATCAAGAAACAGGACAAAAAAGAAAAACACAAAGAAATTCTTAAGTCACATACTGAAATATTGAAAAAAATAGATGTCTTATTAGATGAGCTGTTTGGAAAAGAAGATAAAAGGCAAGGTATAACCGCAACTGAATTCCCAAGTAATATCTCTTACCTGTCTTCAGCAAACAGATATGTGAGTTCATTACTGCAGAAACCAGGAAAAACAGAAACTACTTTAGTACAAAATGCCGATGCAAAAGTGGGTGCCGTAATTTCGAAAATCAATGAGTTCTACAAAACAGAGTGGATAAACTATCAGAGATCAGTTGAAAATTTAAAACTTTCCCCTTTTAAGGAATACCAAGAATTAAAGTATTAAAATATTAAAAGCCATTTGACATAAATTTAGTATTCAGATATTATATCAAATGGCTTTTGCCTATAAATTATTGAAACTCTTATTTTATTATCAGTTTTTGTTCTGAACTCCCCTTTTCTGTTGTTATTTTAACTAAATAAGTTCCTTTAGGTAAATAATAATTGTCATTATCGGCTTTTTTCAGTTTTACTTCTTTCTTTGAAAAATATTTTTTTACACTCTTTTCAGTAACTGATAGGTCATAATCAAAGTAATTAAATCCACTAACAGCATTTACAGAGAAACTATTCAATTTATATCCGTCTTCAGCCAGGATTTCTATACTACATTTTTCAGGATTCTTTACAAAATATGAAACTGTTATGCTGGGTACATTCGGTTTTGACCATTGACTCCAGGAACTTCCCCAACGTTTTGAATAACGAACTGATGGGACTTCAAACACGGTAATAGCCTCCGTTTTTATTGTATTGAATTGTTGTAAAGCCTTAATATTGGCTTTATAGATTGATCTTCCATGTGTGCCAACAATTAAATCTTTAGCCTTACTTTGAATTACCAGATCGTGCATTGCTACTTTTGGCAATCCTTTAGAAAATGCTTGCCAGTTTTCACCTCTGTTAAAAGAAATATACACTTCACTATCGTTCCCAACATACAATATATTTTCATCTTCAGGATCTTCTCTTACTACATTGATTGGCGAATTTGGCAAATTGGATTGAATATTCTTCCATGAGTTACCTTTATCCTCACTTACAAAAATATAGGGCTTAAAATCGTCATTTCTATAACCGTTTAACGTGACGTACACACGTTCTTTTTCGTGTTGGGAAGCAATTACCCTTGACACCCAAAGTTCTTGTGGTAAATTATCTGAGATTCTATCCCAACTATTTCCTCCATTCGGTGTAACATACACGTAACCGTCATCGCTCCCTGTATAAATGAAACCAAACTGAAATGGACTTTCAGAAATTGATGTTATGGTCCCATACGGAACATTTCCTTTTTTACCACCAGTTGTAAGATCTTTAGAGATCACATCAAATTTTTCTCCTTTGTCCATAGAACGCAATAATTTGTTAGCGCCCATATATAAAATATCTTGATTGTGAGGTGATAATAAAATTGGTGCTTGCCAATTATAGCGATAGGGTGAATCTCCCAACTCATGTTTAGGATGAATATTTATACGTTTTTTTGTTTTTAAATTTACACGGTAATAGTACCCAAATTGCGACCCTGAATACACAATATTATTATCTCTGCTATCAATTTGAACCTGCATACCATCACCACCTCCAATACTTTTGTAAGGGTAACTCCCACTGCTATTCCAACGTTTAGAAGCTTTATAGTTACTTGGTCCGTACCAAACTCCGTTGTCCTGTAAACCGCCATAAACATTGTATGGTTTTTGGTTGTCAACAGCAATGGCGTAGAATTGCCCAACAGCCGGTGCATTGTTTTTAGTCCAGTTTTCTCCATCATCATAGGTTATGTTCAAACCACCGTCATTCCCATTGATCACATGCCCCTCTAATTTAGAGTTTACCCATAAAGCCTGATGGTCACCATGCACGTTTTCTTTGCCTATAGAGGTGAATGTTTTTCCTCCGTCATCCGATTTTAACAGTGGAACACCTCCAATATAAATTTTATTTTCATCTGAAGCATTCACGGCTATAATTCCAAAGTAATATCCGTAAGAACTGTACACACCATCTAAATATTCTTTATGTGTTTTTTTCCCAGGTTTTACCTCCATCAACCGATTTATAAACTTCTGCTCCAATTACTTCAGAATTTAGCAATACAAAATTTGCATCTTCCAAATAAGTAGCCAGATCACTTGGTTGAATTTTTCCCTTTTTTACAGCCTCTTTTACACTTTTGGCAGTATATTTTTTATCAAAATCATTATTCTTTAAATAGGAATTCAATTTTTTATCTTCCAAACTCATAAAATCAGTTGAGTTCATTTTCTTAAAATCATTTTTTCTCAATCCTTCACCTTCTTTCTTTTTTTTCTCAGGTCTTCTGAACTGGTTGTCCAACAACGCATAAACAACATTCTCATTAAAAGCAGCTATCCCTATACGGCCAATGCCACTTCCAACTGGAAAACCACTTTCTTTATCAGATATTTTTGTCCAGGTGGAGCCGCTATCTGTACTTTTATAGATCGCTGAACCTTCTCCATCTCCATCAAAATTCCAGGCTTTTCTGGTACGCTCCCAGGAAGCTGCAAACAGCACATTCGGATTTGTTGGTGAAGCACTGATATCAATTATTCCTGTATTCTCATTGATGTTTAATACATGATTCCAGGTTTTACCGCCATCGGTAGTTTTAAAAATTCCCCGTTCCATATTTGACGTATATAAATGACCTATAACACCAATAAGGACTTCATCCGGATTGTTTTTATTAATTACAATCCTGCCTATATGTTGAGAATCTGTTAGTCCAACATTATTCCAGGTTTTCCCTTTGTCGGTGCTCTTTAAAATTCCAATTCCGGAATATGAAGAACGAGAGGAGTTGCTTTCTCCTGTACCCACCCATATAGTACCATTTCCCCAATCTACAGCGATATCTCCAACATTTAAGGTTGGAGCATTGTCCATAATTGAAGTAAAAGAAGTTCCGTTATTATTTGTATACCACACTCCTCCTGAAGCATAGGCTACATAGAATTCTGTAGTTTGGTTTGGGTTTACATCTACATCAACAATACGACCACTCATAATTGAAGGTCCAATATTGGTAAAAGGGACATTATTAACATAGGAATTTTGTGCATTTACTCCATAAATAAGGAATAAAAAACTGAATAGAAAAGTGAGTCTTTTCATAATAAATAAGAGGTGTTTGGTTAAAATAAAAAATAATTGAATTTGAATTCAATTCCTCAAATTTATCATTAATTATCCTAAATATTATAATTAAGACTCATAAGTTTTTCACAAACAAATAACTAAAGATCAGTAGCAAGTTGTAACCATGAAAAGAGTGCAAATCAAACCCTGTATAAGAAAAAGTTTATTTAAAAATCTTTTTGAAAATAATTGTCGATTGACCATTTTCCAGATCCAAAAACAAAAAATAAGCAAAGTAAAAATAAAACCATTACTGCCAACTCTAAAGATTGCCCTCCCATCATTAAACCGCCTTCAGCATGAACCATGAACACCGCACTAAATAAGATCGGTATTTGAATCAAGGCGCCGATTCTGGTAAAAAAACCAATGGTAATTAACGAACCTCCAACAATATGAGCAATTGCAATATAGGCATACCAAATAAATAAATTTTCCTCAGCAACCAACTCAATAATTGCTTTTGGATTTGTAATTAAGATTATTCCCCGAATCAACAAGGCTAATCCCAGAAAAATCCTGATAAGTGCATAAGGATGTTGTTGATTTTGATTCAATTTTCTTAAGAGTTCTTTAAGTGTATCCATTTTACGTTTGGTTATTTAGATTGGTTAGCTTCTGAGATACTGTAATGATTATTTGATTTACAGTACTTTAAATTTACTGTTTTTTTTGGATTTTCATAATTCTTCTCAAAAAAATCAAGTATAATCGAGTAAAAATCTGATTTCCTGTATTTTTCCCCTTTTCATTACACCTTATTTTTGAAAATATAAGTACCTTTATTCTTTGTGAAAAAAATTGAAATAATTAACTGTTAAACACAACTTTAATACCATAACCAAATGAAAAATTACAACTTCTTTATGAGCCTCTTTTTAGTTGCTTTTGTTTTAAATTCCTGTAATTGTCAGAAAGAATTTACCAAAGACCAAATTCCTACATTAAAAAAGGACATTTCTTTTTTAGCCTCTGATGAAATGGAAGGGAGACTCATCGGTTCAAAAGGTGAAAAATTAGCTGCTGAATATATCTCTGAACGATTTACTGAACTTGGGCTTTTAGAAATAGATAACAGCGATTCATATCTGCAACCTTTTGATGTGAAGCCAAAAGTAAATCCACATAGCATGATAAAAGATACATCCACTATAACCGGACATAATGTTGTAGGATTTCTTGATAACAAAGCAGAAAAAACAATCATTATTGGTGCTCATTATGACCATTTGGGCTATGGTGAAATGGGAGGTTCATTATTTGCCAGTAAAGAAAAACAAATCCATAATGGTGCTGATGACAATGCCAGTGGAATTGCGGCGATGTTAGCCATTGCCGAAAGAATAAAAGTGAAAAATCTAAAAACGTACAATTACCTGTTTTTGGCATTTTCAGGTGAAGAAGAAGGTCTTTGGGGTTCTAATTATTATTCTAAAAATCCGATTGTCGATTTTAAAAATGTTGCTTTTATGATCAACATGGATATGGTTGGAAGACTGGATGAAGAAAAGCGAATCGCAATCCATGGAACAGGAACAGCACCTGTTTGGGATACGCTAATTGATTCTCTTTTGGTATCTGATTTCAAAATAAAAAAACACGCTTCAGGAGTTGGGCCTTCTGACCATACCTCTTTTTACCTTCAGGATTTACCTGTATTGCATTTTTTTACAGGGCAACATGAAAATTATCACAGACCAAGTGATGATGCCGATCTGATCAATTATGTAGGGCTTGAGTTGGTTGTTGATTATCTGGAAAATCTGTTGACCATTATGGATCAGAAACCAGTACCTGTATTTACAAAAACAAAAGATGAATCTAGAAAAACACCTTCTTTTAAAGTAACCTTGAGTGTTATTCCTGACTATTTGTATAACGAATCAGGAATGCGAATAGATGGTGTAAATGAGAATGGCCCTGCTGATAAGGCTGGCCTGGTTAAAGGCGACATCGTTAAAAAAATGGGGGAACTTGAAATTATTGACATGATGAGCTATATGGAAGCACTTGGAAAATTTGAAAAAGGACAGACCATTATTATCACTATTGAAAGAGGTGGAAAATTATTAGAGAAATCCCTCACTTTCTAAAAGTAGATTTCGTATATCCAATAGTCATAATCTTTCAGGAAATGGCTGGAGCAATGTCCAATGTTTCTGGTGTCACAACACAAATGGTAGGGACTCTTCTCCAAATTTACAAGGTACTTATGGCACTTCCCCTGCATGTCGATGGAGAAAGTTATTTCAGACCTCTATAGTATAGTAATGGAGGTACATTGGTGAATACAATTACCTAGAGTGCTGAAGGCTCTTCAGGACATTGTGGATATGGTAAAACCTGCTGGTAAATCTTTGAACTAAAAAATACAAACCAATCGCTTGTAGTATTACTATGGGTTATTGGTTTTTTTATTTTTGCCATTATTGGTGTTTCCCACCAACATTTAAATCTCACACTAAAAAATAGATTGCCACGTCATTACGGGATGGAACATTAAAAAGGTGTAGATTTCTTTTTTTCTTTCTGTTTTCATTTTATTGTTTTCGCCCTGGGGTTTGCAGACGAGCGTCATTTGTTTGAAGAATCCGACAAAAAATAAAGGCTGTCTGAGTCCGCCAGAGGCGGATGAGTTCATTTATTTTAGGATTCAAAAACAATAATTGACCGTCGAAAATCCTAGGCGTGATTTTTTTGGTTCATTTTTTCATCCAGGAAAAAAGAACATCAATAATCATATAGTATGAAATGTCATACTGAGCGAGTGTAATGAAGTGAAGTATCTCATTCAATGTAAAAAGATTCTTCTCACGCCCAAAACGTAATCGAAATGACGGTACAAAACCCACAAAAAAAACCTTGTTCAAATAATGCGAACAAGGTTTTATAATACTATAAAAGAATGTTATAATCTAACTATTCTACAAAATGCTTTCTATTGTATCTTTCTTTTAACCAGGCAATAAAAATAAAAGCAACCACTGTTAAAATGGCTACCCATGCCCACATTGGAAATACAGGAGTGTCTCCACTGGCATATGAGTGCATCCCTTTGGTAAAGTAATAATTTACCCCGATAAAGGTCATTAGCACTGAACTAAAGCCAAAAATAGCGGCTACATTAAAGATAAATTCTCCTTTAATTTTTGGTGCCAGTCTTAAATGTAAAATAATAGTATAAACGATCGTAATTACCAGTGCCCAGGTTTCTTTTGCATCCCAGCCCCAATAACGACCCCACGATTCATTTGCCCAAACACCTCCAAGGAAAGTACCAACTGTTGCAAGTAACAATCCAATGGTTAAATTCATTTCGTTTACATAGGTCAATTCCTT
>PVMS01097781.1_pt1 | contig 17217 bp, 14 predicted proteins | sample 1853461 | NCBI WGS metagenome assembly PVMS01 (sample SAMN08582032, study PRJNA380276) | Marine sediment metagenome, whole genome shotgun sequencing project. | isolation source: ocean sediment barecode stripped | collected 2017 | reverse complement strand
AAGAGGCCGTCTGCGGAGTACGATCTGTACGCCTCGACGAAAACCCCTGCCCGCCATCGCGAGCGCTCAGGCCCGCCCTCCAGCCAAGCGGAGTGAGGCGGACGGGCGAGGCGGGCGGGCTTGTGCGGCCTTGCTCATCAGGCGCGAAGCGTTGCTCGGCAACATAATTCCTCATTTATGAATTGGAAACCTACCCGGTGCCCAACACTTGTGATGTTATTTATGGACAGGCACTATCTATCCAGAATACACTGATGAGCAACAGGCATACTTTGTCCGGAAAATTAGGGCATTTTGTTCATCGCAGTCTCACAACCCGAGAATAAACTTGCATTTTTTTCTTTATGGCGGTACCAAAGGTAACAATGGGGATGTAGCTCAGCTGGGAGAGCGGTACGTTCGCAACGTACAGGCCAGGGGTTCGAGTCCCCTCATCTCCACCACTCTGCTGACGAATAATTACAGCCTGTTTGTGTTTGGTAACCCATGACGGAATAGAGAAGACCATGACTAAAAAGAAGGCCAATAAGCGCTCCGCCAAGGTGACACGCTCTACCAAGGAAACGGACATTAGGGTTGAGTTGACCATAGAAGGCAAAGGCAAATCCGCAATTACAACGAGCATTCCGTTCATGGACCACATGCTCACGTTGATGGCTGCCCATGGTTTCTTTGATCTCACCATAGATGCAAAAGGGGATGTTGAAATAGACGAGCATCACACGGTTGAAGACATCGGAATAGTACTGGGTGAAGCCTTTGACAAGGCCTTGGGAGATCGTAAGGGTATGAAGAGGTATGGAAGGGGTCTGGTTCCAATGGACGAGGCCCTGGCCTCTGTCGTGATCGATTTTTCGAACAGACCTTTTCTTGTTTATAACGTCAACCTTAAGCGTGAAACCACCGGGCGTTTTGACGCACAAATCATTGAGGAGTTTTTCAGGGCCTTTGTTAATCGAAGCGGTGCCACCGTCCACATCAATCTCATGTATGGCGAGAATACTCACCACATCATAGAGGCCGTGTTTAAGGCCTTTAGCCAGGGCCTCGATGAGGCCACTATGCTGGACGACAGGATTACCAAGGTTCGCTCTACCAAAGGGATATTATAAGGGGAGGAGGAACGGAGAGGATATGTCTCGATCAAGCCATAGCCAAGCGTATGCTGTGTGTATCGCACTTATTTTGACCGTGGTTAACGTGTGCCTAATGGCATGTGCATCCCCTGGCCAAACTCCCGTTACGGAATCCCCCAGGGCATTAAATGTCAGAACGGTGCTGGTCGTGCCGTTCAACAGCGCAACTGAACGATATGAGATCGATGCCACGGTTCGGTGTTCCATGTGCGGTGCTGTCTTTGTCGCAGGTCCTGTTACTCCGGGTAGTGAAAAATATATGACCCAGCAACTATTGACCTTCCTTAAGGATAAAACGACATACACGTTGATCCCTCCAGGGGAGGGTGAAGGGGTCCGGTCCAAGATCCTGTCCGAGTCTATCCGTTTATCAGATCGAGATCTTCTGCTCGAGATGGGACGCAAGTTAAAGGCGGATGCGGTTCTCAGCGGGACTATTTATCGTTTTAGACAGCGTGTTGGAACTGGCTTTTCTGTGGACACACCAGCCTCTGTGGCATTTGACCTTCATTTTGTCCGAGTGGCCGATGGACACCTCATATGGGTGGGACACTCTGATGAAACACAGCAACCCCTCAGCGATAACCTCTTTAAGCTCTCCAGATTTGTTGAAGGTGGGGGAGCTTGGCTCACCGCGGAAGAGCTTGCCAGGTTTGGGCTGAATAGGAGTATGGCCACTTTTCCTATTCCCTAAGTCGTGACCTGTTACTCGGGTAGATTCTCGAATGCTCATTATACCAGCAGTTGATATAAAAGAGGGCAGGTGTGTCCGGCTCCTTCAGGGACGCGAAGGCTCAGAAACAGTGTTCTCCGACGACCCCTCTGCCATGGCGGCAAGATGGGAAAGAGAGGGGGCAGAACTCCTGCATGTCATCGATTTGGATGGTGCCTTTAAGAAGGGTCCTCAAAACGTAGAGGCGGTAAAACGTATCCTAGAAAGGGTAGATATGCCCGTACAGCTGGGTGGAGGAATAAGGAACATTGAAACCATTTCCACATTCCTGGATCTGGGAGTTAGCAGGGTTATTATTGGAACGGAGGCGATTAGAAATCCTCGCATGGTTGAGCAAGCCTGCCAGGCTTTTCCAGATAAAATTATGGTAGGAATTGATGCCCGCAACGGAATGGTGGCAATAGAAGGATGGACCCAAACAACTGAGCAGCCTGCTATTGAGATGGCCAAGGGTCTTGAGGGACTTGGTGGGCTGGCGGGAATTATCTTTACGGATATCCACAAGGATGGCATGCAAACTGGCCCAAATATCAAAGAAACAAAGCGAATGGCCGAATCTGTGTCGACACCGATCATCGCCTCCGGAGGGGTTGGCGATATCAATGATATTAGGGCACTTACGGGGCTGGGGCCTCTGGGTGTAGTGGGAGTCATTACCGGCAGGGCGTTATATGATGGAACGCTAGATCTGAAACAGGCTATAGAAGTGGCACGAGGTGAAAACACGGCAGGCTAATTTTTTTGTTGACAGCGAATATAAAGGTGATTAAACTAAAGTTTTCGAAAAAATCCGGAATGGTATTTACATAAAAACCTTTTCGTGGAGCAAACTATCCGAACGCCTCCAATTCTTTTCCACTTGGCGAATCCTTTCTCCAAGGCAAGGGTTAACATCTCCGTCCTTGCTTCCCGTTTTTATCACATGCTCTTATGCCAATTAAAACAGGTGTTTGGCTCACCTCTGACAGCGTAGAGATGTCTTTAAAGGAAACTATCTTACAGCAGCAAAATGCAGCAACAAAGGCTAAAGACGTTGTGCGGGTCAATACCCTGCGCATGTTGCGTGCTGCTATCAAGAACAGGGAAGTCGAACTTCGGGCCGAACTTGAGGACCCGGAAATCCTACGGGTAATTCATACGCAGATCAAGCAACACAGAGAATCAATTCGTCAATACAAGGAGGGAGGCAGAGACGACCTTGTAAAGAAAGAAGAACTGGAGCTTTTAATACTACTGTCATTTATGCCCGAGCAGCTTTCTGAAGAGGCTATTACCCGGACAGTGACTCGGGTTATAGAAGAGCTGGGTGCCACAGACATGAGGGATATGGGCAGGGTCATGAAGATTCTTATGGCCAAGTTAGCTGGTTCGGCTGATGGCAAGGTGGTGAGTGAAATAGCCAGGAAGCAGCTAGGCTCTTAGGGTTCTGGGGGATACATCTTGGGGGGCTTTATATCCGAAGACATACTTGCTCAGGTCAGAGATGCAACGAGTATAGTTGACGTAATTTCAGAATATGTTGCATTGAAAAAATCGGGCAAGAATTTCATGGGGTTATGCCCTTTTCACGCGGACAACAAGCCCTCTTTCACAGTAAGCGAAGAGAAGCAGATATTTCACTGTTTTGGATGCGGACAGGGCGGCAATGTTTTCAGTTTTCTGATGCAATACAATAACTTGAGCTTTCCAGAGTCTGTGCGGTTTTTGGCACAGAAGAGTGGGATTGTCATACCTACACGGAAGATGTCCCCCTCTCAAAAGAAAGGGTTCGAGGAAAGGGAGCGGTTGTTCAAGATTAACAAGGAAGCGGCTGATTATTTCAGAGGGATGTTGTGCCATCCCTCTTCGGGTAAAGGCGCAAGAGAATACTTGAACAAACGGCAGATTATATCGGAAGTTACAGATAACTTTATGCTGGGGTATGCACAACAGTCGTGGACAGGCTTGACACAGTTCTTTTCCAGAAGAGGTGTGCCCCTGGACGAAGTTGAAAAAGCAGGACTGGTGGTCGCCAAAAAAGGGAGACACTATGATCGATTTCGTGATCGGATAATATTCCCTATTATTGATATTCACCAAAGGGTGATAGGCTGTGGCGGACGAAGCCTGGACGACAGCCTCCCCAAGTACCTCAACTCCCCTGACACGCCAGTTTATCACAAGGGGCAGACATTGTATGGACTAAACGTTGCCAAAGATGCCTGCCGCCAGAAGGGCTTTGCTTTTGTAGTAGAAGGCTATTTTGACGTGCTGGCCTTACACTGTCACGGCATACAAAATGTGGTGGCGACCCTCGGAACGGCTCTGACCCGGCAGCAAGTGCGGGTCATGAAAGGCTACGCCCGTGAGATGATCCTTGTCTTTGATTCTGATGAAGCCGGCACAAAAGCTGCCGAACGGAGTCTGCCCTTGTTTGTGGAAGAAAAGGTTGAAGCCAGAACATTGATTCTTCCCGAGGGAAAGGATCCAGATGCGTATGTCTTTGCAGTCGGTGCCGATGGGTTTCTTAAGGCAGCTGAAAAGGCGTTAAGCTTTATGCCATACCTTATAGCGTCCGCTATCAAGAAACATGGCCTTTCTCTGGAAGGCAAGGTTCGCGTTATTGAAACGTTGAGAGGTCCTCTTGGGTCTTTACTCGACAGCGTGAGCCGCTCAGTATACATTAAAGAATTGGCCGAGCGCCTGGACATCGATGAGTCCGCCATCTTGGAACAAGTGCGGGTTGCAGCAACAAAGGATACAAAGGCGGTCTCTTTGCTCAAGCCACGAAGCGGCTCAAAACTTGAAGAGACCCTCGTTGCAATTATGCTGCAATACCCAGAGGTTATGTCCAGTTTCAACCTGGAAGAAATCATCGAGGGGTTTGAAACAGTCCAACTTAAGAAAATAGGGCGCGTAATCTTGGAAAAGTCCGGTTCCAGCCGGCCTGTAACAGGTGCTGACTTGATTGCACAGACTGATGACGTTCTAACCAGGAACCTATTATCTTCACTCTTAGTCGAAGAGGTTCCAGGGGATCGTGACAGTTGTGAGAAGATTGTGAGACAGTACCAAGTTCACCTTAAAAAGCGGCAGATTAGATTACTTTCAAAGAAGATCAAAGAGGCTGAGAGGACAAACAACCAAGATTTGTTGAACAAACTCCTTGCTGAAAAACAAGAACGGGCTCAACAGAACTTGGAAGCCCCTTCATAACAACCGTCTATTAAGTTTGGAAGGAGATTCTTATGGCCAACACGACCAAGGTTGAGAAGAATCTAAAGCAATTGATAACTAAAGGGAAGAAGCAGGGCTACCTTACTTATGAGGAGCTTAACGATGCCCTGCCTGAGGGCAGGGTTTCTCCCGAGCAGATAGATCAAATGATAATGGTCTTTGATGAACTTGATATCGAGGTCGTCGATGGGACCAAAATCAAGGTTCTTAAGCCAAGTATTGGGAAGAAGGTTACACAAGGGGGGGTGAAGCCGCCTCCTGAACCAGAACGCGATGTATTTGGCAGAGTCACTGATCCTGTCAAAATGTATCTCCGCGAGATGGGGCTTGTATCTCTACTGAGTCGTGAAGACGAGGTGGAGATCGCTAAGCAGATAGAAGCAGGGGAACAGGAAGTATTGCAGGCGGTCTTGCAGTCTACAGTGGGGACGGAAAAGATTATCGGACTTGCCGATCCGCTTGCTAAAGGAGAGATTCGTCTAAGGGATGTCTTGCGGGATGTTGATGAGATCGATACTTTTGTCGAAGAATCGGTTCATACGGAAAAGATATGCAGGATTATTGATGCTATCAAAGAAATTCACCAGGAGAACGCACACTATCGTGAGTCCCTTTTTGCTACCAAGGTGGACTCCGGTGCTCGTCGGAGAGCGAGGCGGTGCATAAATCGCAGAAACCATAGGATCTTCGAACACATCCAGGATTGGAGGTTGGATCCCAGGTTGATCAGTTTTATTGTGAGTTCAATTCAAGATCATATCGCTCGATTTGACGGCCTGGAACGGGAGGTTGCGCAATCTGCTTCTCAGTCGGGGGTGACGTTGACTGAGCTGCGTGAGGGCTGCAATCGAAAGACAAAATTTATCGCAGAGTTGGTAAAAACGCGCCAGCTCAAGAAAACTGAAATTTCGACCATTGTAAAACACACCAGCCAGATAATAAAAACCATCCGTGAAGAAGAGCTCAGACTGAAGATGGACAGTCAGGCTCTGAAGCGCGTGTTGGGCCGAATTGCGCAAGGTCAGTACAATACCAGAATTGCCAAAGGAAAGATGATCAACGCCAATTTGAGGTTGGTAGTTAGCATTGCAAAGAAGTATACTAATAGAGGGCTTCAGTTCCTGGATCTGATTCAGGAAGGAAACATTGGCCTTATGAAGGCTGTCGACAAATTTGAATACCGCAGGGGTTATAAGTTCAGTACGTATGCCACTTGGTGGATCAGGCAGGCTATCACGAGGGCGATTGCCGACCAGGCCCGAACAATCCGAATCCCAGTCCACATGATTGAGACGATCAACAAGCTGATTCGAACTTCACGCTATTTGGTGCAGGAGTTGGGCAGGGAACCAAGGCCAGAGGAAATCGCTGAAAAGATGGAATTCCCCCTGGAAAAAGTACGCAAGGTTCTGAAGATTGCAAAAGAGCCCATATCTCTGGAGACGCCTATAGGAGAAGAAGAGGATAGTCATCTCGGCGACTTTATAGAGGACAAAAAGTTCATGTCGCCTTCTGAGGCTGCGATCACCCTTAACCTGGCGGAGCAAACCCGAAAAGTGCTGGCGACGCTGACACCTCGCGAGGAAAAGGTCCTGCGCATGCGATTCGGCATAGGAGAAAAGTCAGACCATACGCTTGAAGAGGTTGGAAAGGACTTCACAGTAACCCGGGAACGGATTAGGCAGATAGAGGCAAAGGCCTTAAGGAAGCTGCGCCATCCCACGAGGAGCCGAAAGCTAAAGGCCTTCCTGGAAATTTGATAGGATTTATGGAAGTTGAGGCGTCGCTCCCTCTCTTACCGGGCGAGTTGGGGTCGGTGAGATTTCCTTGACAAGAAGTGTTGTTTGTCGCTACAGGATTATGCATATGAACCTTTCGGGCCCATAGCTCAGCTGGAAGAGCCACCGGCTCATAACCGGTAGGTCCCTGGTTCGAACCCAGGTGGGCCCACCATCGAGAAAAGATATGTCTATTAAAGAGTGTGGGAGGAGACACAACACGCGTGATGTCAAGGAGCCAACTGTAAGACGGTTGGCCCCATTTCCAAACTAAGAAGGTGTGATCCATCGGATCACACCTTTTTGCTTTTAGGAGAGAATGTGCTGATGTCTCAGGATGCACTTTAGTTGATGAAGAGGCATATTCGGGGAGCTATATTGCATTTTATTATGTTTGATTTCAGGACGACATCTCCACAAGCTTGATTATGGGTTTGGCCGTTGGCTTTGTGTGTGATTCGTCGGGGAGGGGGTTGTGAAAGAACAAATCAGGCTACTATTAGAGTTACAAAACAAAGATCATGCGATAGATAGGTTAAGGCGGCAAATGCGTGAAGGGCCTGAAAGACTGCAAGAACTTGCAGGAGAACTGCAGAGACTTGAAGATAACTTGGAGGATGATAAGAAACGAGTCCAAGAGTTCAAGAAAGCCCAACGTCAGCATGAAGCTGAAATAGAAGATGCCATAGCCCACATAAAAAAAAGCCGAGGCCGGCTCCTGAACATCAAAAACAATAAGGAGTATCGGGCTCTGATAAGGGAGATTGAAGGGACCGAAAGGGGAAATGCAGACAAAGAGGATAAGGTTTTAGCTTGCCTCGAACAATTGGAGCAGCTGAACAAGCAAATTGAGGCCAGGGAAAAGGACCTGTCGGCCATGCGCGATCACATTAAGAGCGAAGAAATAACAACAGCCAAAGAAGCCGCTCATGTCGAAAAGGAACTTTCTGATATGGACGGATTCAAAGCAGAACTTAGGCAAAGCATAGACTCCCAACTCCTAGTAAAGTATGAGCAGATCAAAGCATGGAGTGGAGGTATAGCGGTTGCACTGGTCAACAATGCAACCTGTTCTGAATGTCACCTGAGTATCCCACCACAGATGTACAACGAGCTTCAAAGGCAAGACGCCTTGAAATTTTGTCCTAATTGTCAACGGATTATTTACTGGAAAGCGGCTGAACCTGCGACCTAACCCGCTCGTCTCCCCGGCACTCGAAGCTCACTGCAGTCAAACAGAACCCAATGTCCTTAAACTTCTTGCATGTTGTGTATGAGAAGCGTAAAATATTGATATTGGAACTCTGACATTCAGAGGGCCGGATAAAGTTTTCTTTTCCTGTGTCAGAGCAGGCCAAACGATCGCTCGTGTCCTTGTTTCTTTTGGCGCGAGAGGAAAGTCCGAGCTCCAAAGGGCAGGGTGCTCCGTAACTCGGAGGCGCGGCAACGCGATGGAAAGTGCCACAGAAAAGATACCGCCCTGTGTGACTTGGGCTCCGCCCATCTCACAGGGTAAGGGTGAAAAGGTGCGGTAAGAGCGCACCAGTTCCTCGGGTGACCGGGGAAGCTAGGTAAACCCCACCTGGAGCAAGACCAAATAGGGAAGCGTTTGAGGGCGGCCCGTCCAAGCTTCTGGGTTGGTCGCAAGAGGTATTGGGTAACCAATACCCTTAGATGAATGATCGTTGTTCCGTAGAAGGTAACCGATACGGAAAACAGAACTCGGCTTATGGCCTGCTCTGGCATAAAATCATTTATTGCTTCACAAGACAATTTGCCCTTTGGCTACGGCCAGAGATGGTCTGGCATGACTGTAGAAGCAATGCTTCTATTGTCTAAAGTGAGCTACAGTAACTTTAGGCATTCTAGATCACTTTAGGCACTTAATGTGCTGTAGTAGCAACCTGTCCCAGAGGTACCTTTGGGCTCGAATCTTGGCATAGATGAGGGGCTTGGCATAAAGTTTGGAGAACACGACGTAAGAGGTTAGCGGTACAGAGATTTACTGGGGGATATGTCTTGGGAAGGCAAAAAGCGATAACTGTTAAGCACGATGCGGGGTTTGCGGAGAAGATTCGTCTGTTCTCCGAAGAGTTTCTAAAGTGCGCCATCTATATCTGTGAAACTGAGCCCGCCCGAGAAACCTTCACCAAAAGGCTGTATGCCAAAATGGTTTCAAGTTCCAAGCTTTTAGAAGATTTCCTTGACATCCATGGTGCCAAAAACAACTCCGACTGGTATTACTATCGGGAACTGGTTTCTACCGTAAGAAACCTTTCCGAAGCTAGTTACTCGCAGAAACACATCTCCAAGCGTTTCCCTATCTATCACTTGGCAGAGACCGAGGGGTTTGAGGAGGGAGGATATGCCACTCACAAGTTCCTTGTGAGCTCTTTGAGGAGGATCTCCCGCAGTGCGATAAAGGAAGCTAAGCGCCTGGGCATCAAGTTTCCTGAAGATCGTTTCTCGTGGGACGATTTTCCAGGAATAGCCGGTCAACTCTCTCTTGAACCGGACATCGACGACGAAAACCTGGAAGAGGAAAAGAAGAATATTGTTAAGATAACCACTGCCTTCTTGAGGGTAGCCAAGGAATTTGAAACTTTAGGCTTTTATGAGCCATACAGCTTGGATCAGATTAAGGCCATGGTCCCTTCCAGCTTTAATGAACAAGAGACACGAAGGTATGAAATGGTCGTGCACAGCCTGCAGTCAAGCTTCGACACCTACGTGACTAGAAGCGCCCTCCGGGTTAGCGATATCAAACTAAAGAGACTTCGGGGTTACATCTCAATCGTACTTCACCTCTTAGAATTAACACGTCGCCTCTTGCACTATTATGAACGACATCTTCTTGAGGTCGGGTATAAGAACATTTACAAAGAGGTCCGCCATAAACTAGCAAAGGCTGTTAGTCCCAAGGAGATCCTTGATCGAACCGTGAACTACGGGCTTTATTATATTTGGTATTTCTTGGTGCAGGGTCAGGATGTCGCACAAGAGGTCCTAAATGAGAACATGGAGCAAGGCTCTGTGACTGTCGGCATACCACAAGAACTTGGTTTTCACAGTCGTCCCTGCATGTTGGTGGCTAAGATCGTTCAACACTATGGCGGACAAGTTGAGCTACTGGTGAACTCTGATCGATTTGATGCCAGCAGTGTCCTCGACATCCAGTGGGCCGGAGGCAAGATCCAGAAAGAGGGAATCAAGGAGGTTGTCTTCAAGGGGGATATACGTGCCTTGAAAGACATCCAGGTTCTAGCGAGTGTTAACTACGGTGAAGATTCAATGGGCAAGGGGATTCCGCTTCCCAGGGAACTCAGCTACCTGAAGCAATAAGAGCATGACTGACCGACAAGACACGGTTGCCGCGGTTATTGTAGGAGCAGGGCAGGGGACCCGAATGGGGACTCAAGTCAGAAAGCAATACATGATGCTGGGAAACCTTCCAGTGTTGGCCCATACTCTCCTTGCCTTTGGAAAATGCAATGTGGTTGAGGCAATATTCTTGGTTGTTCCTGAAGGTGACGATGCCTTCTGCAAGAAAGAGATCATCGATCCGCTGAGACTGAGCAAGCCGATTCATCTGGTTTCAGGGGGTGCTACCAGGCAGGAATCAGCGTACAAAGGCTTGAAGGCCGTTGACGCCCATTTCAACACAGTTGTTATCCACGATGGTGTCCGGCCGTTGATAAGGATTGACCGTATCGCTGAATGCGTTAGGGTGGCCCAAGAATATGGGGGATGCATCCTGGCCATACCAGCGAGCGACACCGTCAAGACCGTGGACGAACGTGATCGTGTGGTTACGACGTTGAAGCGCGATGTGATAAGAATGGCGCAAACGCCACAGGCGTTTGATTATGATATTATCCTCGAAGCACATGTGGCCGCACAGAAAGAAGCTTATCTGGGGAACGATGACGCTGAGTTGGTAGAACTGCTCGGTAAGGCAGTGAAGGTGATTCCGGGTGACCCTTACAACATCAAGATTACTACACCGGAAGATCTCAAGCTAGCCGAAGCCCACCTATCAAAGGTCGGGGCATGCCGGTAAGGAACCAGACCAAGGTGTTTTCTTTAGAGTGACCAGCCGGCTGAAGGGCAGTTAAGTCTTTACTGCTTGTTATTGATCCTGAGGCTCCCGATTATCTGAGTGATGTCGGTGAGGTTGTTCTCGGTGAGATAGGAAGCAAGGCCCTCCACAATCTCCTCGGTTGCCCTCGGGTTGACAAAATTGGCAGTGCCAACCTGCACGGCACGCGCTCCAACAGTGAGGAACTCAAGGGCATCCGTAGCGTCCATTATCCCGCCAATTCCGACGACCGGGACATCCACGGCCTGAGCCGCCTCCCACACCATTCGCAGGGCAATCGGTTTGATGGCAGGTCCGGAAAGCCCTCCTGTGACGTTGGCAAGTCTGGGCCTGCGCGTCGCTACATCCACAGCCATTCCGGTAATCGTATTTATTAGAGAGACCGCATCGGCTCCTGCTTCCACCACACTCCGTGCCATGGCCTTAATATCTGACACATTTGGCGAGAGTTTCACCATCATCGGAAGCCTTGACCTTTCCCTCACGGCTTTTACTACCTCAAAGGCCATCTTCGGATCGGTTCCAAAGGCGATCCCGCCCGCCTTAATGTTTGGACAAGAGATATTTACCTCGATACCGGCTATTCCCTCCAGGTCCTGTATCCGTTCAGCCAGTCCAGAATATTCGTCGACCTCATTGCCGTAAATATTCAAGATGACGGGGGTCTCCAAAGTTTGCAGGAACGGAAGCTTCTTTTGCACGAATGCCTCTATGCCTATATTTTCAAGGCCGATCGCATTCAGCATCCCACCGCATGTTTCCACAGTCCGAGGGGGAGGATTCCCGGCAGACGGTTTGAGATGGAGGCCCTTGACGATGATGCCTCCCAGCTTTTTCAGATCAACCAGGGCAGAAAGCTCGTCTCCGTACCCGAACGTGCCGGAGGCAGCCATCACCGGGTTTTTCATGAAGATGCCACCCACGTCCACGGCAAGGTTGCAGGATTGATGATTGACGATTGACGATTGACGATTGCGGTCAGACATGATTTTCAATGTAAGGCTCTACTGAGCATTTCCTGAGACCTGTACGTAACGAAGCCTCGGTAGTGTTTTTTTTGGATGCATAGTCTTGTGTACTATTTAACCATATCTCTCACAGCTTTTACAATCCCAGATGTATCAATCCCGTACTTTGAGCGTAGAATCTTTTGTGAGCCGTGTTCAACATAGGTGTCCGGAATTCCTATCCTAACCACTCGACTATTGGTGATGCCGGCGTCCATAAGGCACTCCACGACCGCACTGCCAAAGCCACCATGTAATACATTTTCCTCAACAGTCAGGATAAATGGTATCTCCGTGGCTAGCCGGATGATCAACTCAGTATCGAGAGGTTTTACAAAGCGGCAGTTCACAACCGTAGCTGAAATACTCTCGTCCTCGAGTTGTTTTGCCGCCTCAAGGGCTGACGCGACTGTAAAGCCGATAGCCAGAATCGCCACATCATTTCCCTTGGTCAGAACTTCTCCCTTACCTATGGGGAGCGTGTGAATCTCGTCGTCTATCGGCACCCCCGCGCCATATCCTCTTGGATACCTGAACGCGATGGGTCCAGAATGTTGGACAGCAGTCGCCAACATGTGTCGCAGTTCATTTTCGTCCTTGGGCGCCATGACGACCATGTTAGGCAAGCCGCGCAGATAAGAGAGATCAAATAGGCCGTGGTGGGTAGGACCGTCCTCACCGACGATCCCTCCGCGGTCCAGGGCAAAGACGACTGGATGGCCTTCAAGGCACACATCATGAAGGATCTGGTCATAGGCGCGCTGCAAGAAGGTAGAATAGATGGCCACCACAGGGCGCAATCCCTCTGTGGCCAGGCCGGCAGCAAACGTAACGGCATGCTGTTCAGCAATACCCACGTCCACGAAACGTTCTGGAAAGGCCTCGGAAAAGGCTGTCAGTCCGGTTCCTTCCGGCATGGCTGCCGTCACAGCGACAATCTTTTCATTTTCACGGGCCAACTCCATCAAGGTCTTTCCAAAGACTTCTGTATAGGTTGGCGGTTTCTCTTGTGCGGAGACACCGTTTCCCGTCTCCATTTCAAACGACCCGACCCCATGAAAATACGTCGGGTTCTGCTCTGCAGGTGGATAACCTTTCCCTTTTGTTGTTGTTACGTGAAACAAAACAGGCTCGTGCATCTCCTTGACATTTTGCAGCGTGTCGATCAGGTGGTCCAGTCGGTGGCCCTTTATAGGCCCGAAGTAATTGAAGTTGAACGATTCAAAGAGCATGCCGGGTGTGACAAAGGCTTTAAATGACTCCTCGGTTCGCTTGGCCAGGTTGTACACGTCATCCCCAAATTTAGGAAGGGACTTCAAAAAATCCTTGAGTTCTTCCCTCAGAGACATAAAGTGTTTTGCTGAAAGTTTCCTGCTTAAGAAAGAGGAGAGGACTCCCACGTTGCGGGCTATGGACATCTCGTTGTCGTTCAAGACAACTATGAGGTCCTTCTTAAGGTCACCGGTTTGGTTCAATCCTTCGTAGGCCAGGCCACCGGTCATGGAACCATCCCCGATCACAGCGATAATCTTGCCTTTGTCTTTCTTCAGACACTTCCCGAATGCAATTCCTAATCCCGCAGAAATGGAGGTGCTGGCATGCCCTGTCGAGAAGGCATCGTAAGGACTTTCACTCATGCGGGTGAAACCACTCAAGCCACCGTGCTGACGGAGGGTGTGAAATCGATCCCTTCGCCCTGTCAGAAGCTTGTAGGCATAGGTCTGGTGGCCGACATCCCATATAATCTTGTCGTTAGGCGGATCAAAGACGTAGAGCAAAGCTATGGTCAACTCAACCGCTCCAAGGCTGGGGGCGAGGTGCCCGCCGGTTCGGGATACGGTTTCGATGATAACCTGTCGGATCTCTTTGGCCACTTGTGGAAGTTCGGAACGCTCTACGCGCTTGAGATCCTCCGGTGAATTAATTTTATCCAAATATTTCATCACAAATTCTCATTCCGAGTCATTGGTTTTCTTATTTTCCGTTGTACTATAGGCCATTTCAAAACCTCGTTTGAACCCATTTTGCGGACTTTTGCCCAAAAGCGCTTGGCGAAGCGGAGCGTTGAAACCTTGAGCTGTCTGAGGGCGTTAGCCCGAGTTCTCAAGGTTTAGCGCAGCAAGCTTAGCGCTTTACAAAAGCCGCGAACCGGCGATAAGGGAGGTTTTGAAATGGCTCCCATACTCCAATTGGGGCGAAGTCCCAAGGTTCGACTCATTTGTTTCTTTCAATAACATAACGTCCCAGGGCGGCAAGAGGTTCGCCCCTTATACCAAAGATTTTGAGCTCTTCCAAGGCGTGTTCGATGAGATCGCTGGCGCGAGCCTTGGCCTGTTCCAGTCCGATCATCGATGGACCGGTGGCCTTCTGAAGGGCCTGATCGCTTCCCACCGGCTTGCCCAGCGTCTCGGGTTTTCCTTCAATGTTTAATATGTCGTCAGCCATTTGAAAGGCAAGCCCGATATGTCTACCATATGCACCCAAAGCAACGACTTCTTGAGAACTTCCTCCGCCAAGGACTGCACCGGCCATGACAGATGCCTCAATAAGCGCTCCGGTTTTAAACATGTGGAGCCTTTCAAGCTCTTCCAAGGTGATCTCTCTCCCTTCTACGGAGAGATCAATCATCTGGCCTTGTACCATACCGGAGTATCCAGCAGCCCGGGCAATCAGATACGCCACCTCCAGCCATTTCAAGGCGTCATTCTCACTCTGGCAACCTGCGGTCGCCAGTATCTCAAAAGCAGCTGTAAGCAGGGCGTCTCCGGCCAATATGGCAGTTGCCTCATCAAAGGCCTTGTGACATGTTGGCTTGCCTCGGCGAAGGTCATCATCGTCCATGGCCGGGAGATCGTCATGGATCAGAGAATAGGTGTGAATAAGCTCAAGAGCACACGCGGCCGGCATCACGTTAGCTTCATTGCCACCCACGGCTTCAGTCGCTCCAATACACAAGATAGGACGCAGTCGTTTGCCTCCCGCCTCAAGGGAGTAACGCATGGCCTTAACCAGGGGGGTAGGGTAGGGCTCCGTATCGTCCCAAAGCGTCTTAAGGGCAGCATTGACGGCCTGCTGCTTGGCTTTCAGGTAAGCCCTTAGATCAAACATGGAGGGCAATAGCAGCCAGAGAAAGGGATTTTTGGCAACCCTGAACCATTTCTACACCGTGTCATCATTTTCGCTGCTTTCCGGCGAGAAAGGCTTTTCACGAACGTTGCCTTCTTCGTCCTTGAGAAGTATGGATACCTTTTTCTCTGTCTCATCCAACTTGTTTGAGCAGAACTTTGACAGTTTGACACCTTCTTGAAACTTTTTCAAGGCTTCATCCAGCGTCAGGTCTCCACTCTCTATCTCCTGAACGATAGCTTCCAGACGCTTCATAGCATTCTCAAATGTTTGTTTAGCCATCCTCTTGTTTCCTCTCTATGCTGCACACCATGGAACCCCTTGAGACAGTGATCTCCACATGTTGTCCCACATTCACTTGATGAACATCTTTGACCAAGGCGTAGTCCGGCAAAACGCGAGTCACGCTAAAGCCCCGTTCCAAGACTGCCCAGGGACTCAGGGCGTTTAATCTGGCTACAATAGCATCAAGTTTCCCTCGCTTTGATTGCAGACAGAATTGCATTGCAGAAGCAAGGGTTTGGCAATAGTGCTTGAGTGCTATACCAAGGTCTTGCATCAGGAATTGAGGGGTGCCCCGGGCCAGCCGGCCTTGGATCACATGTACACGATTTCTCATCTGGCTAAGTTCTCTTAAAGATCCTCGCACGATTCTTTCAAGGGCATCATCAAGGCGCAACCGATAGTCGGCAATCTGTCTTTTGGGATGCACAAGGCGTCCCGACACACGAATGTTCCGTTCTTTCAGAAGCCGAAGCCTCTGGGTCATGCTGGTTCTCAAAGTACCCGTGATCCCTTGAACGAGCCTAACAAGTTCATCTTTCACCGGGACGATCAGTTCGGCAGCAGCAGAGGGCGTTGGTGCACGCAGATCGGCTGTAAAGTCGGCAATGGTGAAATCTGTCTCATGTCCAACGGCCGAAACAACAGGAATATGAGAAGAAAAAATAGCACGGGCAACCAACTCTGAGTTAAAGGCCTGTAGGTCTTCCAAGGAACCGCCGCCCCGGGCCACCACAATGACCTCGGCATTGTCCTGCTCATTCAAGAAATAGAGCGCCTGGGCAATCTCTTCGGCTGCTTCCTTTCCCTGAACCCTCACCGGAACTATTTCGATCACCACATTTGGATACCTGCGGCCGATCACATTCAAGATGTCACGAATGACTGCTCCGGTGGGCGACGTTATTACAGCAATCCTACGTGGCAAGAACGGCACGGGTTGCTTGTGTTCTTCGTCAAATAGCCCCTCAGCCGACAATCTGGCCTTAAGCTGTTCGAACGCCAATTGTAGTAAACCGATGCCCTCAGGTTCCAAATATTCTATGATTATCTGATAGACTCCTTTTGGTTCGTACACATTGATGCGGCCCATGGCAATAACAGAGAGTCCATCTTCGGGCCTGAATTTGAGATTTCGGTTTTGGCCCCGGAACATGACCGCGCTAATCTGTGCACCGGCATCTTTCAGGGAGAAATAGAAGTGTCCAGAGACTGGTGTGTGAAAATTTGAAATCTCGCCGACTGTCCATACGAATGGGAACTTGGTCTCAAGAAGGGACTTGATACTGTGGGTAAGCTCGCTGATCGTGTATATTCGTCGTTCAGTGGTGCCCAGATCTCCGTTCATGGCAATTATTCCCATAACATACGCCGTGCATGGCGACAATGACTTTTTATGGCTCTATAAGTTGAGTAGGGCCCCCGACCTCTATTCCAAACTATGAGGCCGGCTGAAAGTCTTTTCCGAACAACATTGAGCATTTTCGGATTGAGACGTCAGCTGAGTGCAGCGTTAAGAATCATAAGCTGTTTGAGGGCCTTAGGCCCGAGTTGTAGCGTTCCACTTCACTGCGTGCATGATTTAGCGGAACGAAGCTAACGTCTCGAAAATGGTCACGGAGCCATGAATAACTTACATAATTCCCACGGCCGCACAGGACCCACGGAGACGATATTGAAAATCCGCTTCTGTTCAAGGCGTCAGCCGCAATTTCGAATACCGAAGCACGCTTCTGTTCAAGGCGTCAGCCGCAAACAAATCCGAATGACCAAAATTCAAATGACCAAAACATTACGAACCTCTTTAGAACATTAGAAAATTTGAATTTTGGTGATTGTT
>PVMS01001458.1_pt1 | contig 17223 bp, 17 predicted proteins | sample 1853461 | NCBI WGS metagenome assembly PVMS01 (sample SAMN08582032, study PRJNA380276) | Marine sediment metagenome, whole genome shotgun sequencing project. | isolation source: ocean sediment barecode stripped | collected 2017 | reverse complement strand
GCCGCCGCGCCAGCCGGCGATCCGCGAAGACGTGGCGATGAATTGCAGCCGCACCCAGGCGCGGCCCTCGAACAGATAAAGCTGCACGGCCGGATTGATCCGGACAATGTCGTCGTCGTGGTAATGGAAATAGGCGGCTTCGCCCGACAGGACCGATGGGCCAAACCATCCCCGGCCTTGCCCGATCTTGGCGGACGCACCGATCCCCACGGCATTTTTAGGCAGAAAATCGGCGGACGGCGTCGAACCGGCGAACAGCCAGGCGCCTATATTCCGATTGATGCGGGTATCGACCCGGCCTTCAAGATAGCGATCCACCGCGCCGAACCGCTCCGCCAACCTGATCGTGGCGGTCACCCTCACATCCCGGTTGATTTTTCTGGAAAGGGCGATCGTCCCTTCCCTCCACGATGGCAGGGCGCCGCTCAGATCGCTTGCGCTGGCGCCCATGTCGAGCCGCCAGGGGCGAGATGCCGCCCGCGCGTCCGCCACCTGTTGCTCGACGAGAACCGCCTCTTCATAAAGCGGATCGAGCCCGCGCACGGTCGCCAGAAACCGCCCGGCCTCGTCCAGATCTCCCCGCCACAATGCCAGCCTGGCCAGGCCGAGATGCGCATCGGCATAATCGGGCGCCAGAGATACGGCCTGCTCGAACGCCGCCCGCGCTTCCTCCAGCCGGCCGGCGGCGCTTTGGGCAAATCCCAGTTGCACCCAGATATCGGCATTCTCCGGCTGCAGCCGTAAGGCGCGCGTCAGCAGGCCGACCGCCTCGTCGAAGCGCCGGTCAAATCGGGCGGCGACGCCGGCGCGATAAAGCTCGTCCGCCTGGCCCGCGCCGGCCGGCACCGCGAACAGCAGGCCGAGCGTCGCAAAAACCAGCGCGATCAAGAGGGCAGGCTTCACCGTGGCAGGCATATCCGCATTTCATGATGTTCACTTTATAGTTGAATCTTAAAATTGATTCGGCCTATAGGCAATTTGCCCGCCATGCCATTTGCCGTTGTCCACGCAATTCAGGCGCTGGCCAGGATTTTCGCCTGCGATATCCAGTCTTCGCGCGCAACGCGGCGCTTGAAGGCCAGCGGCGCTTCGATCAGGGCAATGTCATCGGCGGACCAGGCGGCAATCTGCTCGAACCGGAATATGCCCAGCGAATGGAGCAGCTTTTCCGTTTTCGGGCCAACGCCGGACACCGCCGTCAAATTGTCGTCGCCGGGCGCCGGGCTCGATTCGACTTTTTGTCCGCGCGCCGTCCGGTCCGGTTTCCCTTGACCGTTTCGATCGATCAGGTTTTCGATCCGCAACACAATCTCCTTCAATATGAAGGGCTTGGTGATGTAGTCGTTGGCGCCGGGCTGAAGCGCGGAAATGATGTCGGTTTCTTCCCGCCTTGCCGTCAGCATGATGACGGGAAGCTCAGCCGGCGAATGGTCTTCGCGGATTTTCCGCAGAACCGCCGCCCCGTCCAGAACCGGCATCATGGAATCGAGCACCACCAGATCAGGGGCATTGCCGCGGACGAGGTCGAGGGCCTGCTCGCCGTCCGCCGCGGTAAGGACGGAAAAACCGCGTTGGCCGAGCTTGTACTCCAATAGGCTGCAAATCAGCGGATCGTCGTCGGCAACGACCACCGCAGCAGGTTTGACGGCCATTGGACTGCACTCCCGGGACGCACACATGCGCAACCCTAGGATGTAATTCACAAATTAATATTAACAGCCCCGCTTCGCCATCTCGCGCAGCTTGAACTTCTGGATCTTGCCGGTGGAGGTTTTCGGTATTTCGGCAAAGACCACGTGGCGCGGGCATTTGAAGCGGGCAAGGTGGGCACGCGCAAAGGCCATGATGTCGGCTTCGCTCGCCGCCTCACCGGGCTTCAACTCGATAAAGGCGCACGGCGTCTCGCCCCATTTCTCGTCCGGCCTGGCGACCACCGCGACGACGGCCACCGCCGGATGCCTGTAGAGCGCGTCCTCAACCTCGATCGAGGAGATGTTCTCGCCGCCGGAAATGATGATGTCCTTGGAGCGGTCCTTGATCTGGATATAGCCATCATCATGCATGACGCCGAGATCGCCGGAATGGAACCAGCCGCCGGCCATCGCCTCCTCGCTTGCCTGCCGGTTTTTCAGATATCCCTTCATGACGATATTGCCGCGGAACATGACCTCGCCGATCGTCTCGCCGTCGCCCGGCACCGGTTGCATGGTTTCAGGATCCATGACGGCCAAGTCTTCCAGCGCCATGTAGCGCACACCCTGGCGCGCCTTTTTCGCCGCCCGTCCGGCTCCGTCAAGCGCATCCCATTCGCTTTTCCACTCATTGACCACCGCCGGGCCGTAGGTTTCCGTCAGGCCATACAGGTGGGTCACCGCAAAACCGGCATCGGCCATGCCGGCCAGCACCGCTTCGGGCGGCGGCGCGGCGGCGGTGAGGAACGAGACGGTTTGCGAAAAATCGCGTTTTTCGCTCAGCTCCGCATTGAGCAGCGTCGACATGACGATGGGGGCGCCGCACAGATGGGTGACGCCATGCTCGGCGATCGCCCGGTACATCGCCCCCGCCCGCACCCAGCGCAGGCACACATGGGTGCCGGCGACGACCGAGATCGACCAGGGAAAGCACCAGCCATTGCAGTGGAACATCGGCAGGGTCCACAGATAGACCGGATGCGCCGCCATGCCGGCCGCAACGCCGTTGCCGTAGCCCATCAGCGCCGCGCCGCGATGATGGTAGACGACGCCCTTCGGGTTGCCGGTCGTCCCCGACGTGTAGTTCAGGGCGATGGCGTCCCATTCATCGGCCGGCATCGCCCAGGCATGGTCCGGTTCGCCGCCGGCAAGGAACGCCTCGTAGTCCAGCGTGCCGATTGGCGCGCCCTTTTGCGCCGGCGCGTCATCCGGATAGTCCGGGTCGTCATAGTCGATCACCAGCGGATCGACGCCCGCCTGTTCCAGCGCCTGCTCCATCACGGCGGAAAATTCCCGGTCGATGATGACGATCCTGGATTCGGCGTGATCGAGCTGAAACGCGATCACCGCCGCATCGAGCCTTGTATTGATCGAATGCAGCACCGCGCCGGCCATCGGCACGCCGTAATGGGCTTCCAGCATCGCCGGCGTGTTGGCCAGCATCACCGACACCGTATCTCCGGCGCCGATGCCCGTGGCGGCGAGAGCCGAAGCCAGTTGCCGGCTGCGCCGGTAGAACGCCTCGTAGCTTGTCGTCCTGCCGCCATGCACGATCGCCGTGCGATCGGGAAACACCCGCGCCGCCCGCGCCAGGAACGTCAGCGGCGTCAGGGCCTGATAATTGGCCGGCGTCTTCGGCAGATCCGTTTGATAGGGATTGGTCATCGGCGTCTCCCCGGCTTTTTGCCGATCAAAGCCGATCCGCCCCACCAAGGCAATCAGCCGGCCAGACCGTCAATGCCGTCCCAGGCCTGCTTGATGCCGGCGACGAACATGATGGCATAGGTGAAACGGTAAAAGTGCGCCGGGTCGATGGCCTTGACCAGCTTGACGCCGGCCAGCGTCGCCAGCGGCGCCAGCGGCAGCAGCGCCGCCGATGTCGCCAGACTGCCCGGTGAAAACTGGCCAAGAACCAGATAGGGGCCGACCTTGACGGCATTGACGACGGCAAAGAAAATGATCGCCGTCCCGGCAAGCAGCTTCGGGTCGAGCCGTAGCGGCAGCATGTACATGTGGAACGGCGGCCCGCCGACATTGCAGATGAAACTGGTGAATCCGGACACCGCGCCCCAGAGCGCGCCCTTGGGCGGATTGTGGGCCCGGGCGTCGTTTCGCCGCTTGCCTTTCAGGCCGTAATCGGCGACGAAAACCAGCGCCACCACGCCGACCATCAGCCGGATCATGTCGTTGCTGACGAAGGCGGCGGCGGCCCATCCCGCGCCGATCCCGCAAAGCGCCGCCGGCAGCAGGATGACCAGACAGCGCCGTTCATAGACGCCGCGCCAGGCGACCAGCCCGACCATGTCCATCACGATCAAAATCGGCAGCATGATCGCGGCGGCCCGCAGCGGCGGCACGGCAAGCGTCAGCAGCAAGAAGCCGATCATCGAGATTCCGCCGCCAAAACCGCCCTTGGACAGGCCGGCCAGGATGACGGCCGGCACCGCCATGGCATAGAAAAACGGATCGGAAATCATGACCCGCCGCCATGCCCGTCAGGATTCGCCGCCACGTGTGTCAAGAAGCGCCGCCATGGACACTATGGCGCGCCGGCGGATCAGGCTGGCTCATCGGCCGGATCGGGCTCGTTTGCCTGCAAGCCCGATCCGGCCTGGATTTCCGATACCAGACCCTCGATCCGCGCCGCCGCTTTTTCCAGGGCGCCGGCGAATCGCTCTTCGATCTGATTGGCGCGGCCAATGCTTTCGTTGCGGGTTTCGCGCGCCGCGCTGGAAGTACCGGCTTCCACGGCCACGACCTTCTTCTCCGCCTCGTCGAGCCGGTCCAGCGCCAGAATCGCCGCCATGACCGTCAGCCGCTGATCGCCGATCTCGCCGAACGCATCGCGCAGTTCGGTTATCATCGTGTCGAGCTTTTCGCCAAGCCCGGCCAGATGCGGCTCCTCGCCCTCGTCGCATGACAGCCGGTAGTGACGTCCGCCGACAATGATCGTTACTTGCGACATTCTCACGCCCCTCCGCCATCCGATTGCAGAACCGAGCGGATCGTCTCCATCGCCTCGACGAGCTTGTGCGACACATCGCGATTGATGGTATCGAGCCGGGTCGCCTTGGCCTCCGACTTGTCCAGAAGTTCGGCGAGCCGGGCGCGATCGGCCCCCAATGCCTGGATTTCGGTTGCCAGACTGTCTTTATCGGCCCGAACGCCGGCCTGCCGGCCAATGGTCGCTTCAAGCCGTTCGATTGCAAGGTTCAGCCGTTCCGCTGCCTGGTCCACGCCAGTTGACATTCGTTCATTCTCCCGCCGCCAGGGACGGGCAGGATCCGGCTCCTGCCCGCGGAAAAAACATTATCCAACACACGTAATCGATCAAATGGTTGAGACCGGAAACTTATGCAGCGGTTGAAACAACCGTCAACCGGTTTTCAAACAAATCGTGCCGATGGCGCTCTTTTATCGAACCGATTGGCCTTCATTCACCTTGCGCAAATCCCCGCCGTTGACTCACAAAGACAAGCGTGTATTTCTCCGCCGCGAGCCGTCGGCGGTTTGCCGTTTTGCCCCAAGGGCAATGGTCGAAAGGCACATTGCGATCGCCTGCCAAGGCTGGTTTGTGGCCGCTGTTCATGATGAGTTTTCGCCCTTCATGGTGACTATTTTATGACCGATGCTGCAATGCAGACCGCAATGGCAAACGCCATTCGCGCCCTTGCCATGGATGCCGTCCAGGCTGCCAAATCCGGCCATCCCGGGCTGCCGATGGGTGCCGCCGACATCGCCACGATCCTGTTCTCGCGGCATCTGAAATTCGACCCGGCCGACCCGCACTGGCCCGATCGCGACCGCTTTGTATTATCGGCCGGCCACGGCTCGATGCTTTTGTACGCCGTCCTGCATCTGCTCGGCTATGAGGACATGCCGATCGAGGAGTTGAAGAACTTCCGCCAGCTCGGCTCCCGAACGCCCGGCCATCCCGAATACGGCCATGCCAGCGGCGTGGAAACGACCACCGGACCGCTTGGCCAGGGCATCGCGACAGCGGTCGGCATGGCCTTGGCCGAGCGCATCATGAATGCCGGGTTCGGCGACGGGATCGTCGATCACCGGACCTATGTTCTGGCCTCCGACGGCGACCTGATGGAGGGCATCAGCCAGGAAGCGATAACCCTTGCCGGTCATCTCAAACTCAACCGGCTGATCGTCCTTTTCGACGATAACGGCGTCACCATCGACGGCGATATCTCCCTATCCGATTCGACCGACCAGATTGCCCGGTTCGAGGCTGCCGGCTGGCGCACGGCAAGCATTGACGGCCACGATCCCGGCCAGATCGATGCCGCCCTTGACGCCGCCAGGACATCGGACCGGCCGACCTTGATCGCCGCCCGCACGACAATCGGCTTTGGCGCCCCGACCAAGGCCGGCAAATCGTCCGCCCATGGCGCTCCGCTCGGCGAGGAAGAGATCGCCGGCGCGCGCAAAGCGCTGGACTGGCCGCACGAGCCGTTCCACATCCCGGCCGATATCGTCGATGCATGGCGCATTGCCGGCCTTCGCTCGCGCCACGCCCGCAAGGAATGGAAAGCCCGTTTCGACGATCTCGACGCCGAGCAGCGCGGTGAATTCGAACGCCGGATGGCCGGCGATCTGCCTTCCGCCTTCGACGGCGCCATCGAGGCGTTGAAGCGCGATCTGGCGGCCGAGCCGAAAACCATGGCGACGCGCAAGGCGTCGGAACTGGCTCTGGAGCGGGTCAATCCGGTTCTGCCGGAATCCATTGCCGGCTCCGCCGACCTGACCGGCTCGAACAACACCCGCAGCACGGGCCTCACCATCCTCAATGCGGAGAATTACGGCGGCCGCTTCATTCACTACGGCATCCGCGAGCACGCCATGGCCGCCGCCATGAACGGCATGGCGCTGCACGGCGGCGTCATTCCCTATTCCGGCACCTTCCTGATCTTTTCGGATTATTGCCGCCCGGCGATCCGGCTGGCGGCGCTGATGGGCCAGCGGGTCATCCATGTCTTCACCCACGATTCCATCGGTCTTGGCGAAGACGGCCCGACCCACCAGCCGGTGGAGCACCTGGCGGCTTTGCGCGCCATTCCCAATCTGACCGTTTTCCGCCCCGCCGACACGGTCGAGACGGCCGAGTGCTGGCAACTGGCGCTGGCGCGCCGGGACGGACCCAGCGCCATCGCCCTGACCCGGCAGAGCCTCGACCAGCTGCGGCTTGGCTTCGACGAGCACAATTTGTGCGCCCGCGGCGCCTATGAATTGCGCGCCGCTTCCGCCGAGGCGGAAATCAGCCTTTTTGCCTCCGGCTCGGAAGTCCAGATCGCCGTCGAAGCGGCGCAAAGGCTGGAAGACGAGGGGCACCCGGCCCGTGTCGTTTCCGTGCCCTCCTTTGAGCTTTTTGCCGCCCAGAGCGCCAGCTACCGGGGCGAGACGATCGGCACCGCGCCGGTGCGGGTCGGTATCGAGGCGGCAATCCGTCAGGGCTGGGACCCGATCATCGGCGACGACGGCCTGTTTGTCGGCATGACCGGATTTGGCGCAAGCGCCCCCCACCAGGCGCTTTACGAGCATTTCGGCATCACCGCCGATGCAATCATCGAGCAGGCGCTGGCGCGGTTGGCCGCCCTGGCCGCCCAGGCCGATAAGGATTGAGGAGAAAAGCATGGCTGTTCGAGTCGCCATCAACGGCTTTGGCCGCATCGGCCGCAATGTCCTGCGCGCCATCATGGAGAGCGGCCGCACCGACATCGAGGTCGCCGCCATCAACGACCTCGGTCCGGTCGAATCCAACGCCCACCTGATGCGCTATGACAGCGTTCATGGCCGTTTCCCCGGCACCGTGAAGGTCGATGGCGAGACCATCGATGTCGGCCGCGGCCCGATCCGGGTCACCGCCATCCGCGACCCGCAAGAACTGCCCTGGGGCGAGATGGGCATCGACATCGCCCTGGAATGCACCGGCATCTTCAACGCCCGCGACAAGGCGGCGATGCATCTGGACGCCGGCGCCAAGCGCGTCCTCGTCTCCGCCCCGGCATCGGGCGCCGACTTGACCGTCGTCTATGGCGTCAATGACGGCAAGCTGACATCGGATCACGCCGTCGTCTCCAACGCTTCGTGCACGACAAACTGCCTGGCCCCCGTCGCCTATGTGCTCAATGAAGCCATCGGCATCGAAAAGGGCTTCATGACGACCATCCATTCCTATACCGGCGACCAGCCGAGCCTCGATACGCTGCACAAGGACCTCTACCGGGGCCGCGCCGCCGCCATGTCGATGATCCCGACCTCCACCGGCGCCGCCAAGGCCGTCGGCCTAGTGCTGCCCGAACTCAACGGCAAGCTCGACGGCGTCGCGATCCGCGTGCCGACGCCGAATGTCTCGGTCATCGATTTCAAGTTCGAGGCCAGCCGCGCCACGTCGGTGGACGAAATCAACGACGCCATCCGCGCCGCCGCCGGCAACAGGCTGACCGGCATTCTCGGCTTCACCGACGAGCCGCTGGTCTCCATGGATTTCAACCACGACCCGCATTCCTCGGTATTCCACATGGACCAGACCAAGGTGCTGGACGGCACCTTCTGCCGGATCCTGTCGTGGTATGACAATGAATGGGGTTTTTCCAACCGCATGGCCGATACCGCCGTGGCGATGGGAAAACTGATCTGAGGCGACCGCCAATTGGCCGCGTACCGCACCCTTGACGACACCGGCGATGTGACCGGCAAGCGCGTTCTGGTCCGCGCCGATCTCAACGTGCCGATGCGCGACGGCCCCGACGGCAAGAAGGTCAGCGACGATACCCGCATCCGCGCACTCGCGCCGACGATCGCCGAACTTGTCGCCAAGGACGCAAAGGTCATTTTGCTTTCCCATTTCGGCCGGCCCAAGGGCAAGTCTATTGCGGAAATGAGCCTTGCGCCGATTGCACCGGCGGTTGAAAAGGTCATCGGCCGTCCGGTCGCCTTTGCGCGCGATTGCATCGGCAAAGCGGCGGCCGAGGCCATTGCCACGCTGCAAAACAGTGCGGTGCTGCTGCTTGAAAACACCCGCTTTCATGCCGGCGAGGAAAACAACGATGCCGATTTCGCCGCCGCGCTCGCCGCCCTTGGCGATCTCTATGTCAACGACGCCTTTTCCGCCGCCCATCGCGCCCATGCCTCCACGCTAGGGCTCGCCCGGCTTCTGCCCGCCTTCGCCGGCCGCGCCATGCAAGGCGAACTGAATGCACTCGACAAAGTGCTCGCCAATCCGGAAAAACCGCTTCTGGCGATCATCGGCGGCGCCAAGGTCTCGACCAAGATCGACCTCCTGGCCAACCTTGTGCAACGGGTCGACGCGCTGGTCATCGGCGGCGCCATGGCCAACACCTTTTTGGCCGCGAAGGGCGCCCAAATCGGCAAGTCGCTGCACGAGGCCGATCTTGCCGGCGCGGCGCGCCAGATCATGATCCAGGCGGCCGCGGCCCGGACCGCCATCGTCCTGCCTTCCGATGCAGTCATCGCCACGGCGCTGGAACCCGGCGCGGCAAGTGAAACCGTGACGCTCGACAAGGTGCCGGCCGATGCGATGATTCTCGACGTCGGCGAAGAGACGGTCAAAATCATCAACGCCTGGATCGACAACGCCGCGACCCTCGTGTGGAACGGTCCGCTCGGCGCCTTTGAAGTGCCACCCTTCGACCGGGGCACGATTGCCGCCGCGCGTCATGCCGCCGCCCGCACCATGGCGGGCCGCCTGTTGTCGGTGGCCGGCGGCGGCGATACGGTCGCGGCATTAAATCATGCCGGTATTGCCGATGATTTCAGTTATGTTTCAACCGCCGGCGGCGCCTTCCTGGAGTGGCTGGAAGGCAAGACGCTGCCCGGCGTCGATGCCTTGCGCACGCACTGACGGGCAAGCGAAAATGAGGAGAACCACATCATGAGCGAGCGCCTGGAAGACATAGCCAACTCCATGGTGGCCGAAGGCCGCGGCATTCTTGCCGCCGACGAGAGTTCGGGAACGATCAAGAAAAGGTTCGATTCCATCCATGTCGAATCGACGCCGGACAACCGCCGCGATTATCGCGAGATGCTGTTCCGGTTCCCCGCCATGAAGGATTACGTTTCCGGGGTTATCCTGTTCGACGAAACCCTGCGCCAGAAAGCCGCCGGCGGCACGCCGCTCGCCGAACTGATCGCCGATGCCGGCGCCGTGCCGGGCATCAAGGTCGATACCGGCGCCAAGCCGCTGGCAGGCGGCAGCGGCGAAACGGTGACCGAGGGTCTCGACGGCCTGCGCGAACGGCTGGCCGAATATCATGGCCTCGGCGCCCGGTTCGCCAAGTGGCGGGCGGTGATCTCGATAGGCGAGGACCGGCCGACATGGAATGCGGTCAAGGCCAACGCCCACGCGCTGGCCCGTTATGCGGCGCTTTGCCAGGAAGCCGGCATCGTGCCGATCGTCGAGCCGGAAGTGCAGATGGACGGGCCGGACGCGGTTCACGATATCGACCGCTGCCTTGCGGTCAGCCAATGGACCCTCAAGACGGTCTTTGCCGAACTCCACGACGCCGGCATCGCGCTGGAAGGCATGGTGCTGACACCGAACATGGTCGTGCCCGGCCAGAAATGCGCCAAACCGGCCAGCATCGAGGAGGTCGCCGAAAAGACCATTAGCTGCCTGATGGCAAATGTGCCGGCCGCTGTGCCGGGCATCGCCTTTTTGTCCGGCGGCCAGGGCGATGCCGACGCGACGGCGCATCTGTCGGCGATGAACGCCATGTTTAAGACGCCATGGAGGCTCACCTTCTCCTATGGCCGGGCATTGCAGGCGGCAACGCTGAAGGCGTGGGGCGGCAAGGCGGAAAACGTGCCGGCGGCGCAGGCGGCCTTTGCCCACCGGGCCCGCATGAACTCCCTGGCGGCAATGGGGCAATGGTCGCCGGATCTGGAACGCCAGGCGGCCTGAAACGCAGTTTGAAACAATGACGGACCAGATTGGGCAAAAACCGCGACTGATCGTCATCGCCCCCGCCGGGGGAGACGCCGCCGCGCAGTCGGCCAGGCTGGGTTCGGCTTTCGGCGGCGCAAAGACCGGTCACGGCATCGATGCGGTGCTGATTGGCGCCGGCATGAGCGAAACGGAGGCCGAGGCCGCCGCCCGCGATCAGGTCCCGCTTGTGCAAAGCCATGGCGCCGCGGCGATCATCGTCGAGCACAGCCGGGTCGCCGGCCGCACCGGCGCCGACGGCATCCATGTCGAGACCGGTGCCGCCGGCATCAAGGCGGCGACGCAAACCTTCAAGCCGGACCGGATCGTCGGCGCCGGCAATCTGAAATCCCGGCACGCCGCGATGGAAGCCGGCGGCGAAAATATCGATTATGTGCTGTTTGGCCGATTGCGCGGCGACACCCACCCGGAACCGTATCCAAAGGCGGTCAAACTGGCCGAATGGTGGACCGACCTGATGGAAGTTCCGGCCGTTCTGCTGGCCGGTAATTCGCTCGCCACGCTCGACAATCTGCCCCGCAGCATCGACTTTGTCGCTCTTGACCGTGCGCTCTGGGAGCATCCCGGCGGCCCCGCGGCGGCTGTCGAGAAAGCCCGCGCGTTACTGTCCGTACTTCCCGGACAAGCCGCATGACCTGGAAACCGGCTTCGATCGCCGCCGTGATCGCGGCGCTGGCCGGTCCGGCGTCCGCACAGGATGGAGCACCGACTTCCACGCCGGCCCCCTCCGCCGCGCCCGTTCTCTCCATCGTGCCCGCCCCGGCTATCTCCGGCCCGATCCTGAAGACGCCGCAAGAAGCCGGCGCTGTGGACCCCAATATCAATCAGCGCATCGAAAATACGCTGCAAGATGCCGGCGCCATACCCGCCGACCCGCCGGATCGCGCTTATGGCGCATTTCAGCGCGGCTTTTATCTGACCGCATTCGCCTTTGCCCTGGAGAACGCCAAAAGGGATGACCCAAGGGCCCAGACGCTATTAGGCGAGCTTTTGACCCGCGGGCTGGGTGTCAAACAGGATTACAAGGAAGCCGCCGGCTGGTACGAACTGGCGGCCAAAAATGGCGATCCGGAAGCGCAATATGCGCTTGCCCGGTTTTATCTCAACGGCCGCGGCGTGGAAAAGGATCCCTCCCGCGCCGCCACCTACCTTGAGCAGGCTGTCAAAAACAGCCATCCCGACGCCTTGCGCGAACTGGCCTATCTGTTGCTGGAGGGCAAGGGCCGCAAACAGAATCCGTTGCTGGCCGCGGCCTATCTTCGCCGCGCCGCCGATGCCGGCAACATGGATTCCCAATATGCCCTCGCCGGCCTGTTCATGGAGGGCGTCGGCGTCGCCCAGAGCGAGGAATACGCCGCCCGCTGGTATGCCAATGCCGCCCGCAACGGCCACACCGGTGCGCAGATCGAATACGCCATCATGCTGTTCAACGGCCGCGGCATCGACAAGGACGAAGCGGTCGCCGCAAGGTGGTTCCGCCAGGCGGCCGAAAGCGGCAATCCGGTCGCCCAGATCCGCCTTGCCAAACTGCTCGCCGAGGGCCGCGGTATCGACAAGGACGAGGACGAAGCCGTCCGCTGGTATCGCCAGGCGCGCAAGAAAGGCATTCGCGATGACGGCCTGGAGGCATTGAGCCTGAAATTGTCCCTGCAGCCGGCTGATGCTTCAAGCGAACCCAAGCCTTGAATGAAAATGGCCGGTCCTGGGGAATCATGATGCGAACGGGCCGGTCCGCCGCGCTCGGCGCTGTGGACATCGCGAGCAAATAGCGCTATATCGCGCCGCTGTCGGTCCCGGTTCGGTTCGGGGCCGATCAAGAAATTCCAAAGACGTGCTGGAATATGCTGGAAGCGGATCGCTTCCCGATGGCGGCACGGTGAAAATTTGTTGCGGCCCGGGCCGTTCGGCCCCTCAAGGACAGGAATCGGATCAACGTGCAGGTCACCGTCAGAGACAACAATGTCGACCAGGCGCTCAAGGTGCTGAAGAAGAAGATGCAGCGCGAGGGCGTTTTCCGCGAGATGAAGCTTCGCAACCACTATGAGAAGCCGTCGGAAAAGAGGGCGCGCGAGAAGGCCGAAGGCATTCGCCGCGCCCGCAAACTGGCGCGCAAGCGGGCGCAACGCGAAGGTCTGCTGCCGGGCCCCAAGAAGCCGGCCCGCACACGCTGACGAAGAAGTGGCTTGTCCGGCCGCAACGGGCAGCAAGGGCAGGGCGGCGCCCGGCCTTTTTTCAGAACCTTTGATAGTATGCCGCCCATGACCGGTCGCGCGCTCGTTACGATCCTTCTCCTGGCCCTGTTCCTGGCAGGCTGCCAGTCGATCAAGCCCAGGTCCCTCAAACCGTCGGCCGCCTCGGCCGCCTCGGACACCAATATCCAGTCGCTGAGCACTGTCATCGCGCGAAATCCGCGCGACGCGAACGCCTATAATGTCCGCGGCACGGTTTATGGGCAGGCCGGCGACTACAAGGCGGCGCTGGTCGATTTCGATACCGCCGTGCAACTCGATCCCAGCTTCAGCCAGGCCTTTTCCAACCGGGCGCTGGTCTATCGCCAGACCGGCAAGACGAAAGAAGCGCTGGCCGACTATAATCGCGCCATCCAGACCGATGCCAGTTATGCGCCGGCCTATGTCGGCCGCGGCAACATCCTGCGCCAGGACGGCCGGCTCGACCTGGCCCTGGCCGACTACAACACCGCGATCAACCTCAATTCGGGCGATGCCAAGGCCTATCACAATCGCGCGCTCGTCCATCAGGCGCAGGGCCGGCATCAGCAGGCGATCGTGGATTTCACCTCCGCCATCGGCATCGCGCCGTCCTCGGCCGAGCCCTATAATGGCCGCGGTCTCAGCTATCTGGCGCTCGGCGATGCCAAGACGGCGCTCGCCGATATCAACGAATCGCTGAACCGGGATAACCGCAGCTATCTGGCCTGGACCAACCAGGGCCTGGCGCTGGAGCAGCTCGGCGACAAGAAGCAGGCCCGCGCGGCCTTTTCCCACGCGGCAAGATTGAACCCGAAATATGCGCCGGCCAAAAACGGCATGCGCCGCACCGGCTGATACCAGGGTGTGGGACCATCGCCTTCTATGCCGGGGTTTCGTCCAGCAGCCGCAATACGCGCTGCCATAAACCGCGCCGCCACAAATCGCCATGGCCGGCGCCCTCGATGATCGCCAGCGTCTTCGGTTCGCTGGCCAACGCATAGAGCCGTTCGCCATGGCCGACCGGGATCACCCGGTCATCGGTGCCATGAACGATCAGAAGCGGCTCGCTGACGTCCCCGATACGCTCGCGCGAACGAAACTGGTCCTTCATCAAAAGACCGACCGGCATCCACGGATATTGGCTGGCGGCGATATCGACGGCCGCCGTAAAGGGCGCTTCCAGCACGACAGCGCGGGCATCGCGGCGGGCGGCAACGGCAACGGCGATGCCGGCGCCCAGCGATGAGCCATGTACGACGATCTGATCGGTAGTCCTGGAAAGCCAGTCATACAGCGCCAGCCCATCGGCGATCATTTGCCGTTCGCCGGGGCTGCCGCCGCTGCCCGGATAGCCGCGATAACTTGCAGCCAGCAGTCCGAAACCGCTGGCAAGGATGGTCTGAAAGCGGTCCGACCGGCCCGACAGATTGCCGGCATTGCCATGGAAATAGAGAACGCTCGGCTTGCCGGCGGCGGCCGGCGCATACCAGCCGGTCAGGCGCACGCCGTCGGCCATCTCAAAGCTGCGCACGTCAACGCCGGCAAGACCTTTCTCGGCCGGCGCGGCCAGTTCGCCGCCCGGCTTGAAGACGAAACTGCGCTGGAAAACATAAAGATAGGAGACCGGTGCGAGATAGATCGCAACGCAAAGGCCCAGCACCTTGAAAAAGCGCGCCCGCGGCACCCGCGGCAATTGAAGCGCCATCATCTCTCGTCAAGCGCCACGGCGCTGCGCAACGCGCCGATATGTTCGGGGACGCCCTCTTCATCGAAACTCGGATCCCACCGCCAGTAGCTGGTATGGGTGAAGAACCGGGACCAGCGGTTGAACAGGAAACGCCGTAAGATCCGAACCGGATACTGGTTGATCCCGGGACCGAAATTCTCGTGCAGCGGGCCGGAAATTATATCGCCGAAAATAACCGCTGAATGCTTGTCGAAAATATTGCTCCAGCGGGTCGCCGAGAATACGGCGGCATGATGGGCCAGTTTTTCCTCGCCGGTTCCGCTGCTGTGAAGGACGGATTGAAATTCCTCGTCCGGCGCCGGCGGACAAAGACTGACGCGCCGCTCCGCCTTCAGGACCTTATAGGCTTCCGCATTTTTGGAGATGAGGAATTCCGCATGGGTGAGCGGCGATCCAAGCGTGATAAAATCGCTGACTTTCCAGCCGTTGCCGTCCTTGCTGCCGGACAGGGCCCGATAGGCGGCGAACTGACGCCGCTGCAACTCGGAAATGTCGTTGTACTCCCACTCCGTCCCCGGCTCTTCATCCTTGGCCCGGCGGGCGAACTGATTGATGGCGCGCAAGGCGTCCTTGGTCCGCTCCGGCAGCTCCGGGAGCATTTCGCCGGTTTGTGGATCATGGCTCTTTGTCGGCCCCAGCCGGAACCAGAGCTGCAGCAGGAGATCGTAGGCGATCATGGTGCCAAGGCTGTGCGAAACGATGATCAGGCGGTCGTAATCGCGATGCACGCGTTCAAGCAGTTCAAGGCCACGCACAAGCACATCCCGACGCTTGGCAATCGTATCCGGCCGGGCTTGCACATAGCGCGCAACATCGCCGAACGTCGGGACGATCAAACTGTGAACGGCAAAACCCAATCCGGCGGCGGCGATGGAAAGGTATAGAGCCGATTCGCTCAGCAAGTGCGGAAAGGCAAACAGCACGAGCCCGAACGCGATAACCAGCGGAGCCATGAAATAAAACCACGAGCCACGGCCGGTACGATAGCAATAGGCGGCAAGGAGGAGGGAAAGAACCGCCAAGCCGAGGATCAGCGATCCGACATTGGCCATGGTCCATTGCACAATGCGAGAACCGGAGGAACCGGCCTCGTTCACAAACCCGATCCATTTGTCGGTCGGAATAATTGCTGCAAGCAGCAGGGCCGCTGCAGAAAAACTCGTGACCCAGAGAAAAATCCAGGCCAGCCTTACATCGACCGGCACATTGCGCGTGCGCCGGAACAGGATGCCTTTCACCCAGCCCCAGACATGCTGCCAGGTGGTCCCTTCCATGATATCGGCCCAGTAGAGTTCGTAAAAATCCGTCCGCACGCCGTTGCGGTCATACGGCGTCGTGATCCGCGAAAGCTCGAATGAGCCTGTCCGGTTGTCGGGAACAATCCAGCTTTTATTGATCGGCCGTCCGGTCGCCACGTCGCTCGTGCGGGCCTTGTCCTGACGTTTCCTGTCGGCCGCTGATTGGCTTTGCGCCTCGGTCAGCGAAAGATTTCTGGTCCAAACCGTGTCAACGAACGATCTGAGCGTCTCCATCGGGCGTTGCTCGCCCATGCCGTGGATGACGACGACGGCCTGTTTTTTCTTCCTGGCCCGCCCCTTGTCCGTCTTTTTATCCTTGTCGGCCGATCCGTTGGTATTTGCCGCCCGCGCCATGAGATCGCCTCCGAACATCCGCAAGCGCAAGTCTAGAGCCTTTGCCGGTAAGCGGCACGGGAATAAAGCTACGGCGTGAATGTTTTTGGGTCTGCCCTTGCATTCGCCTGTTTTCCGCATTACGTTACATGTAACGAATGATATGAGGTCCGTTGGTCATGGCGACAATGGAACGTAAGGACGGCTCGCGCGACAGGGTGCGCAGCTATCGCCAGCGCATGCGCGCGCGCGGCTTAAGGCCGATCCAGATTTGGGTTCCCGATACGCGCACGGCGCAATTTGCCGCCGAGGCCCACCACCAGTCGCTTACCGTGGCGCAAAGCCCGCAAGCTCGAGCCGACCAAGACTTCATTGACGCGGTTTCGGAACCTGGCGAGGCATGAAGCGCGGCGAGGTGTGGACTGTCTCCGCTTCCGGCTATGCTGGCAAGCCGCGCCCCGCCGTGATCATCCAGGACGACCGGTTCGACGCCGCCGCCTCGGTGACGATCTGCGTCTTCACAACGGACGACACAGAGGCTCCGCTGTTCCGCCTTGCCGTTGCGCCGAACGCACGCAATGGGCTGCGTTCCGCCTCGCGGCTGATGGTCGACAAGATCACCACCGTGCCCAAGGAACGGCTCGCCGATCAGATCGGCCGCCTCGACGACGAGGATATGGTTCGCCTCAACCGCGCCATCCTGGTGTTTCTCGGGATGGGGTGAGTGGGAGTCCATAGGGTGGGCAAAGCGAAGCTTGCCCACCGATGCACGTCTTTTCCCGCCGCGCGTTGCGCCGGTTTTGTTGCTTGCCGCTGATCGTGTGGGTGGCATGGATGCTTGGCCCCATGGCCGCCTACGGCCAGCCTGGTTCGCCCCTGCCGACCGAAGTGAAGCCCTCGGCCCCGCCGTCCGAAGCAAAGATCTCGCCGCTTCTTCCTGCGTCGGCCATCGAGGATGGCGACGGAG
>PVMS01147249.1_pt1 | contig 17224 bp, 18 predicted proteins | sample 1853461 | NCBI WGS metagenome assembly PVMS01 (sample SAMN08582032, study PRJNA380276) | Marine sediment metagenome, whole genome shotgun sequencing project. | isolation source: ocean sediment barecode stripped | collected 2017 | reverse complement strand
GCAAACACCTGCTATTGCTGCGTTAGCCGTATCGTTTATGCATCGGGCCGGTATTCCGAGAAAGGCCCTGCAATTGCTGCCAGGGAATGGTGCTACCGTTGGCGCCAGATTAACCATAGATCCGCGCGTCGATGGTGTGGCTTTTACCGGTTCTAATGAGACCGCCCGTCTGATTAATCGCTCATTAGCCGCGCGGGATGCCCCACTGGCCACCCTGATTGCTGAAACCGGTGGTCAGAATGCCATGATAGTGGACAGCTCTGCACTACCTGAACAAGTGGTCAAGGATGTGATCGCAAGTGCGCTCCACAGTGCTGGCCAGCGTTGTTCTGCACTCCGTGTTCTGTATCTGCAAAATGAAGTTGCCGATCGAATCATGGATTTACTCGCCGGCGCAATGAAAGAGCTCATTGTCGGAGATCCGCGCCAACTGCTTACCGACGTAGGGCCGGTCATCGATGAACCGGCGCTGGCCGTACTCCAGGAACACGTGGAGCGCATGGAACGAGAGGGCAGGCTGATTGCCCGGGTGTCTGTACCGACCAAGAGTGCTGGTCACTTTTTTGCGCCCTGTGCCTATGAAATCGATTCAATCCAACGCTTGCACCGTGAAGTGTTCGGTCCGGTTTTACATGTGATTCGCTATCGAGCCAGTGAATTGGACCGGGTTATTGCGGACATTAATAACACCAACTTTGGTTTGACTCTGGGTGTTCACAGCCGGATTGACAGCAACCAGAAGTATATTTCTTCGGCTGTACAGGCCGGAAACTGCTACATCAATCGCAACATGATCGGTGCGGTGGTGGGTGTACAACCTTTTGGCGGAGAGCGATTGTCGGGAACCGGCCCGAAAGCTGGTGGTCCACATTACATGTTCCGCTTCGCCACGGAACGGACACTGACGATTAACACCGCCGCAGTGGGTGGAAACGCCAGTCTGCTGGACCTGGATGACTGAACGGGGAATTATTTTGTATTTGCAGTTTTTTGGATTGGATGAAGCGCCGTTTTCGATTACGCCGGACCCGGCATTCGTTTATCTCAGCGCTGCCCATCGTGAGGCGCTGGCGCATTTGCTATACGGTGTCGGGCAGGGTGGGGCAGGTGGTTTTGTTCAGTTGACAGGGGAAGTGGGAACCGGGAAAACGACCCTGTGCCGCTGTCTTATGGAGCAAGTACCGGAAGACACCCAAATCGCACTCATCCTCAATCCGCTGGTGACACCGCGTGAACTGGTGGCAACAGTGTGCGAGGAACTGGGCATTGACACTGCCGGCATTGCGGACAGCAACAAGGCCATGGTGGATGCACTCAATCACTTTTTGTTGGCTCAGCACGCGATTGGCCAGCGTGTCGTTGTCATCATTGATGAGGCACAGAACCTGAGTCCGGATACTCTGGAACAGGTGCGCCTTCTGACCAACCTGGAAACCGCCAAGGACAAGCTGTTACAGATGGTTCTGCTGGGCCAGCCCGAACTTCGGGCATTGCTGCAAAGACAGAGTCTGCGTCAGTTATCACAGCGTATCACCGCGCGCTATCATCTTACTCCCCTGGGGCCGGAAGAAACCCATGCCTATATTTGGCACCGGATGAAAATTGCGGGCGCCAGGAAAAATCCGTTCCGCCGTTCTGCAATGCGCGCTTTATACCAGCGTTCGGGGGGCGTTCCACGCTTGATCAATATCATTGCTGACCGGGCTCTGGTTGGTGCATATGCCAAAGAAACAGGAAATATTGACGCCAGTTTGATCCACGCTGCTGCGAATGAAGTACAACCGAATGAAACCAGAGTGCGCAGCAATCGCTGGACAGGAATTCTTGCGACCGCTGCTGCAGTCATGTTGATTGTCCTTGCGCTTGGAGTTTTCGGGCTGCCGCATTTTGCCGGCGAAATTTTTCTTCCGCAGCCTGCATACGACGGGCAAACAGAGGCCCTGAGCATGGACGAAGCGCCGGACCTTCCTCTGCCGGCGGAGCCGGTGACAGAAAGTTCTGACTTTAGCTCTGCTGTAGGTGGAGTTACCGCATTGGTCCGGGAAGAAAGCACTCTTGCTGATAGTCTGGACGGGTCATGGCTGGATACTCAACACGCGTTGGCGTGGCAATCCATGGCAATTCTCTGGCAGGACCGGGAAGGCGCCAACAAAATTGCCCTGGCCTGCAGTGGAGTGAAGGGAAAGGGTTATTCCTGCCTGACTGACTATGGCAGTTGGGCGCGGGTCCAGCAGTTGGGTCTGCCAGTCCTTCTGGTGTTTCGGGGAGAGGTTACAAGGTATCTGCCATTGAGAGGGATCACTTCGGATGGTCTGCTTGTGGGTAATGAAAGTTCAGGCATGGAAGTTTCGCGTAAAGCAGTTGAGAGTCGCTGGTTGGGCGAATATATTATTCCCTGGCCGCAAGCAGCAGACTGGCCGACTGAAATCAAGCGTGGTGAGGCCGGAAAAGCAGTCGATATAGTCATGGAAATGGCGAGTTTTGCGCAGCCCGCCTGGCAGGGTGAGAACGTGTTTGATGAGCAATTCGAATCCTGGTTGATCGCATTTCAGCAGCGCCAGGGCCTGAAGGCCGATGGAATCCTTGGTCCTAAAACCTTACTCTATCTGATGGCGCCTACGATATCTCAACCCCGCTTGATCACCACGCCACCCGATGGAAACTCCTAGCCATGTCGATACTGCTGAATGCACTGAAAAAATCTGAAGCACAAAGACAACTGGGCCAGATCCCGGGTATTCACACAAATGTTGAGCTGCCAACGGGAGATGATGTATCTGATCGGCATTGGATCCCATTGCTCATGTTGGGCTTAAGCGCGGTTGCCATTGCCTGGTTCACCTGGCAGCAATATCGTGCGCCTTCCCCTCTTTCAGTCACTCCTCAAGGCACATCCGCTGAGCTTGTTGAAGAAACCCCGAATGAGGTGGCAAGTCCTGTGGACGAGCCGCCACCGCGCACAGCTGTTGAATCTTTTGAACAAGAGAAAAAAGGGCTGTCGGGGCTGACCATTCCTCCCCCTGGCGGTTTGCAGGTAAATGCGCAGAACATGCAGCGGCTCAACCAGTCTTTCAAAGCCTATGAATCAGAAGGTGGGCAAGATATTGATGAAAATGCCCGGACATCTCAGTTGAAGGCCAAACCAGAGTCGCCGGGTGAAGGTCTGGAAGATTCAATAGCTTCCGGAGAATCACCAGCACAAGCGCAAACTGATCCATCACAACGACGGCGTACATCCCGGATGGAACCGCACCAGACAGAACCCATCAGTTACTGGCAGGTGCCGCAGGCGTTGCGTGATGGCCTGCCCGAAATCAGGATCACCGTCCTGGTGTATGCTGATGCTCCCGAGGACAGGTTTGTGCTGATCAGTGGTGTCAGGCTGGTGGAGAACGATGAACTCGCGCCCGGTGTTCTGCTGGATGAAATACGCCGTGATGGTGTGGTTTTCCGTTACAGGAACTATCGCTTTTTGGTAAAAGGCTGAGCCATTGAGCAATGGCATTGTAACGAACTGGTCGGAGAGTCCACCACCCCCCCCCGTTCGTGACAATTGGTATTTGCCTGCTTTGCCTGCTTGCGCTGGCACTTTATTCCGGGCTCAATCCGGTGATGCAACAAGCCATGATCGATATGGGTGGAATGCACCCCTCCATCCTCGCGGCAACCCTGGAGAAGCCAGTAGCGGAATGGTGGGGTTTGTCTGGTCTGACCGCGGTCAGCTCAATCTTCATTCATGCCAGTTGGTTGCATCTGGTCGGTAACCTTGCCTATTTGTGGGTCTTTGGAATGCCTGTTGAGCAGCGGCTGGGACCATTTGGGCTGAGCGGCATTTTCCTGCTTGGTGGTGCATTGGCAAATGTGATTGTGGCACTGCGTGTGCCGCAACTGGCGACCCCGATCATCGGTGCCAGTGGAGCTGTTTCGGCCGTAGTTGGGGCCTATCTCGGCCTGTTTCCGAAGCGCAGGATTGGACTTTTTCTGCCACTCGGGCTGTATCTGCAATTTGCACGCGTACCTGCTTTACTGGTGATCGGTTCCTGGTTTACTTTACAGTTGCTTTATACCGCGTTTGGCCCCATTAATGCTGCTGTGGCCTGGTGGACCCATCTGGCTGGTTTTGCATTGGGTCTGAGTATTTCCCTCTTGATCAAGGCACTGGCGCAGATAAGACTCTAATGTGATGCAGGCGATAGAATACTGACATGGCAAAAAAACCACTTTATAAAATTGTTTTTTTCAATCAGGGCAAGGTTTACGAGCTGTTTAGCGAGGGCGTAAGCTCGAGCGGCCTGTGGGGATTCGTCGAAGTTTCCGACCTGGTGTTTGAGACCGGGGAGGGCCTGGTGGTGGATCCTACCGAGGAAAAAATGCGCCAGGAATTTGAACATGCCAAAGTATTACACTTGCCGATTCAGAGTGTGCTGCGCATCGAAGAAGTCAAGCAGCGTGGGCAGTGTATGATTCGCGATCGTGAATCAGGTGAAAAAGTCACACCTTTTCCAATCTCTCCGCCGAATCGATCACATTCCTGACCTGCACTTCCCGGTTAACTGCGCTCCAGGCTTTGCTCTACTGAGTCCCGCTTTTCGCGCCCCAACAGGGCCTCGATTATGGCCAGGGCAAAATCCATGGCGGTACCAGCGGAGCGGGAAGTGATGACATGGCCATCGCGGGTGACGGCATTGCCGGTGATGTCGGGATGTTCTTCCGCCTGAAGTACGCCAGGAAACGCGGTGGCCTGCTTGCCTGCGAGAATTCCATTACGCGCCAGCACCTTGGGGGCAGCGCAAACGGCGCCGACAAAGCGGCCCGATTCATTCATGCTTCGCAGCAGATCTGTCAGACGGGTATCGGCAGCCAGATGGTCGCTGCCAGGTAATCCGCCAGGTAGTGCAACCATGTCGTATTCCAGTTTGAGAGCATTTTCCAGGGTCATATCGGGAAGCAGCCTGACGCCTCGGCTGGCGGTAACGGGCCCACTTTCCAGGCCTGCGGCGACCACCTCGATATCGGCTCGCCTGAGCAGGTCAATGATGGTCACCGCTTCAAGTTCTTCACAGCCTTCAGCCAGCGGAACAAGTACCCGGGTCATGGTCATTTCTCCTCTTCCAGCAGTTCGCCATCCCGCGCCCTGAAGTTACCATCCAATATTTCTGCATCTCTCAATATCGTGAGCACTTCGCGCAGCTGAACATTATCCATTGCGCTCAGTGTCTCATTCAAAATGATGTCTGGCGCAGCCGGTCATCCTGGATTTCAACAACTTCCACCGGTTCGACGATGATATCCGGCAGGATACCTTGCGCCTGGATCGAGCGGCCGGATGGTGTGTAATAACGTGCCGTGGTCAGTTTGATCCCGTCTCCGTTCCTCAGTGGAAGAACGGATTGAACAGAGCCCTTGCCAAAGGTCCGCTCTCCCACAATCACAGCGCGCTTATGGTCTTGCAATGCTCCGGCGAATACCTCTGAGGCCGAGGCCGTGGCACGGTCGACCAGAATAATCATCGGTATTCCTGGTAACCACTCGCCTTCGCTGGCACTGAACTCCATTTGCATGATGGCATTGCGTCCTCGGGTGGAGACAATCAGGCCTTCCTCGAGAAAACCATCTGCCATGGTTACGGCCTGCTGAAGAACTCCGCCGGGATTATCCCTGAGGTCAATGATCAGTCCACGCAATACGATGCCATCCTGTTCAATGGATTCCAATGATTCACGCAGATGCGGTGCGCTGTTTCGGTTGAACATTGAAATGCGAAAATAGCCATATTGCTTGTCCAGCAGGCGCAGGTTGATAGTGGGAACTTTCACATAATCGCGAACAATTTCCACCGTTCGCTCATCTCCATCGGGAGTCAGGATCATGAGACTTACAGAGGTGCCGGGTTCACCTTGAATTTCATCGATTGCCTCCTGAAGCTGGCGGCCTTTGACCGGCTTATCGTCGATTCCGATTATCCGGTCTCCCGGGTTAATGCCGGCTGTGTCAGCGGGGCTTGGAACAATGACCTGCCTGATGACAATTCTCTGGTCAACAATGCCAACATCAACGCCGATTCCGATGTAATGGCCATTGGCCGACTCGTCGAGTTGTCTGTATTCCTGTTTTGGCAGGTAGTCAGAATGTGGGTCCAGATTGGAAAGCATGCCGTTTATGGCGGCGTTCAGTAGCGTTTTATCATCTACTTCTTCCACATAGTTCCTGCGAATCTGACTGAAAACGTCGGTAAATGTGCGCAGGTCATCCAGCGTCAGCTGGGCAGGTCCTGGTTCTGTCTGGTCTGTCCTCTGTTGCGCTGGGCCTGGTTGCGACAGAGCAAGTGGTGATATTGCCAATGACAACAGAATGACCGGAATGTTTTTCCATATTTTCATAGATTACTTTCTTCCTTATCTTGCAAGCCAGACTGCGGGATCGATAGCCTTGCCATTTTTCCTCAATTCGAAATACAGCCCTTGATTGCTGCCCGCTGCCACACCGACGACACTGATCGCCTGCCCGGGCTCAACCCAGTCTCCGGCTTCGTATAACAGGCTCTCATTATGCCCGTACAAACTCATGAATCCTTCCCCGTGGTCGATGATGATCAGCAGGCCGTAGCCACGAAGCCAGTCGGCGAAAGCAACCCGGCCATAAGCCACCGCATTGACTTCTGTACCAGCTTCTACTCCGATCAGCCAGCCTTGCCAGTACAATCCACCTTTGCGGGCCTGGCCAAACGCATGTCTCACCGGGCCATTGACCGGCATGGGTACCCGCCCTTTTTGGCTGGCCACGCCAAGATGTTGACCCAGATCTGCCGGAATGTCTGCGAGCACGTTGGTCAGGCGGATGATGAGCGTCTCAAGGTCCTGACGATCGCGCTCAAGTTCCTGCAATGCAGACTCTTCGCCCATGATCTGACCAGCCAACAGAGCGAGTAGTTCCTGGCGATTCTGGCGCTGCTTTCGCAGTTGATCCATCACCCCACGTTGTTCCTGCTTTATATCATCCATACGCAGCAGTTCCAGATCAATAGAATGTTGCATGGTGTCGAGCGTTGTCAACGCATCCTTCAGACCGGAAATCTTGTCGGCCTGCGCGCGGTTGATGTAATCGTAGTAGGCGAGCATTCTGCTCAATTGCTCAGGACTGTCCTGGTTGAGTAGCAGTTTGAGCCTGGATTGGCGGCCGAGGCGATAAGACGCCCTGATTTGCTCGGCGAGATGGTCCTGTCGCTGTGCGAGGCTGGAAAGGAATTCATCCCTGCGCAATTGCAGCCGGGCCAATTCGTCAAGGTGGGCTTGATACCGTTTTTCCAGAGCACGGTATTCGAGATTCACCCGCTGGATGTCCAGGTCGAGTTCGCGCAGCCTTGCTTGTACTTTTTGCTGATCTGTGCGGGAGCCTTCGAGTTGTCTCTGCAGTCGTTTTATTTCTGACTGAATGGCTTGCAAGCGGGATTCAGCCTCCGTCCGATCGAGATCATCCTGTGCCTTCACTGGCGCTGTGAGCAGCAGCCCAGCAATCGCAGTCAGGAGCGCCAACAGGATGAAACCCGAACGCCGGAAGCGGCCATGAATAGCCCGGTCAGTCCGAGTCACCCGTCAATTCCAGCAAAGGGCTTCCTGTCATTTGCTCAGGTTGCTTCAGGCCCAGCAGGTGCAGCATGGTCGGTGCAATGTCCCGCAGTGATCCGCTACTGGCAATTTCAGCAGCCCGCCCGTGAAACAATAATGGAACCAGATTGGTGGTGTGCGCTGTATGGTTTTGGCCGGATTTTTCATCCTTCATTTGCTCAACATTGCCATGATCTGCAGTAATCAGTAATTCGCCACCGACTGCGTCAATGGCTGCGGTTACCGCAAAAAGACAGACATCCACGGCTTCCACGGCCTCAATAGCCGCATCAAGTTTTCCGGTGTGCCCGACCATATCCGGATTGGCTACATTGCAAATGATCACATCGTATTTGCCACTGTGGATGGCGCCTACGAGAAGAGCAGTCAATTCGGGTGCAGACATTTCAGGCTGCAGGTCGTAGGTGGCTACATCGGGTGAGGCCACCAGTATCCTCTCTTCCAGCGGATAGGGTTGCTCCATTCCACCAGTGGAGAAAAAAGTCACATGGGCATATTTTTCAGTCTCTGCTATGCGCAGCTGATGCAATCCGTTTTCTGCGAGTTCCTGGCCGAAGAGGCGGGCTAGCGTCAGCGGTGGAAAGGCCACAGAAACCGGCAGCCCAGCCAAGTATTTCGTCATGCAAACAAAGGCGGTGAGCTCAATTTTTGGTCGGGCAAAGCCGTCGAAAGGGTCATTGACAAACGCCATGGTCAACTGGCGCGCTCGATCTGCGCGAAAGTTGATGAAAATAATACTGTCTCCGTCACATATTCCGCTGTACTTTCCGATCACTGTCGGCTGAACAAACTCATCATTTTCATTTCGTGTATACGCTTCCTGAAGAGCTTCAAGAGCTGAGTTTGATTTGTTTTCGGACCTGCCCAAAGCGATCGTACGGTAGGCTCGTTCAACCCGGTTCCAGCGCTTGTCGCGATCCATCGCATAGTAACGACCGCATGCACTTGCAATCGCTGCCCCGGGAATCTCATCCACGATTTTCTGCATCCGGGTTATCGATGGACCGGCGCTTTGTGGCGGTGTATCCCGGCCATCCAGAAAAATATGAATTGCTATTGATTCAGCCCCTCGATCAGCTGCCAGCCTGACTGTTTCGATAAACTGGTCTTCATGACTGTGCACACCACCGGGCGACAACAAGCCCATGATATGCAGGACATGCCCACCCTGGTTTACCTCTTCGATCGCTTGGCACAACTCTCTGTTTTCGTGAAAGCTTTTATCGAGGATGGATTGTTCGATACGTGAAAAATCCGGGTAAACAATCCGCCCGGCGCCAATATTCATGTGACCGACTTCGGAATTTCCCATCTGGCCTTCCGGCAGCCCTACGGATCTGCCGGAGGTCTCGATCAGCGTATTGGGGTCGTTGATCAATAAGCTGTCCCAGCACGGTGTGCTGGCCAGCGCGATGGCATTATTCTCTGTTTCCTTCCGGTATCCCCATCCGTCCAGTATCATTAGCAGTAGAGGTTTCCTGCCTGATCTATTGCTCATGGCTATCCTTTTTTACAACAATTGTAAAAGCCCAGGGCTTGCTTTTCTGATGCGCTGACACCAGATGTGAATGGCCCACGGGTAGCTGATATGGTATTCGCAATATTCAGCTGCAAAGCTATTATGGGATCATATAATTATCCCATAACCAGGCTCAGGGCGCAGAACAAGATTGAGTGGCTTTATTAAAGTGTGCCGGTTGTTTAAACAGCGATCTGGCTGTCGTAGAGAGAAACTGAAATGGAACAAGTAATCGAGTTTGTGGGGAATCATGCCCTGCTGGCCGGCGGTTTCGTCGCGGTGCTGGCTTTGCTGATTTTTACAGAAGTATCGCGCAAAATGCAGGGTTTGAAAGAACTGTCACCCGCACAAGCAGTCCCCTGGATCAATGATCCCAACGCGGTGGTCATCGATATTTCAGCGGTTTCTGACTTCAATAAGGGACACATTGTAGATGCCCGCAATGTACCGGCTTCCCGGTTGGCCGACCCTGATGTTGAAATTCAGAAACTCATGAGTAAAAAACTGCTGGTGGTGTGTAAATCGGGGTCATTAGCAGTTTCGGCGGCAGCAAGCATGACAAAAATGGGTGCGAGTGAGGTCGCAGTTCTGAAAGGTGGTATGGCGCAATGGCGCAGCGACCAGTTCCCGGTGACCACGAAATAGCCGGGATGGCCGACAAAACAGAGATTTCAACAGGACACTACACTACACTAGGATCAGGCCTGATGGAAAAGTAAATGCACTACAGTCCATGGCTTCGGAAACTGGTTTTGATTCCGGCCTGGTGCGATAATTCCCCTTTGGTCACTTCCAGAACAGGGTGGCCTGAACCAACAAGAGTGATATAGATATGGCAGAGCAACAGAATCCGGCAATGACACCGGATGATATGGCAGCGGCACAATTTCAGATTCAAAAACTTTATGTGAAAGATGTGTCCTTCGAATTACCCCATGCCCCGGATGTGTTCAAGGAATCAGGTCAGGCTGATGTGAAAATGAGCCTGGGACAGCGCGTAGATGCACTGGGCGACGACCTGCATGAAGTAGTTTTGACGGTTACCGTGACAGCTACTATTGGCGAAAAAACCGCCTACCTTGCAGAAGTCGCACAAGCGGGGATTTTCCTGCTTAGTGGGTTCAATGATCAGGCCGCTCATGCTGTTATGAACACCATGTGCCCAAGCACATTGTTTCCTTACGCACGCCGCTCCATTTCTGATTTGGTGTCGGAGGGAGGCTTTCCACCGTTGACCCTGCAGCCGGTGAATTTTGAACAGTTATATGCACAGCGAATGCAGGAAATGCTGAAGCAGCAGAACGGTGAGCAGAGCGGCGCGAGTGATGATGAGGAAGTGGTTGCAGCGGAATTTCCGACTGACGACTAAGGGGCTGTCGCTGAATAATCATGCCTGACAACGCACCTCAATTCGCTGTGCTGGGTGCGGGTTCCTGGGGCACGGCGCTTGCCATGCAGTTACTGCGCAGCGACACTCCCGCCATTCTCTGGGGCAGAAACCCCGAGCATGTTCGTGCTATGCAGCTTGCGGGCTGTAATCAACGTTTTTTCCCGGACATTCCTTTTCCTGCTGGGCTGCAACTGCAGTCCTCGCTGAAAGCGGCGGTGCGAGCAGCGGATGAAGTCCTCATTGTTGTTCCGTCCCATGCATTTGTCGATATTGTCCGCCAGATCGAGGTGTGGTTAAGGCCGGGGCAGGGCATAAGCTGGGCCAGTAAGGGACTGGAGCCGGGTAGTGGTCATTTTCTTCATCAAGCAGCTGGACGGTATATTGGCGAGGAGAGGCCCATGGCGGTCATTACCGGGCCATCTTTTGCTACCGAAGTAGCCGCTGGACTGCCAACGGCAGTGACCGTGGCCGGGACTGACCGGGAGTACTGCAAGCGTATTGCTCAGTCACTGCACGGGGGCAATTTCCGGGCCTATACCAGCGATGACATTGTTGGCGCAGAACTCGGCGGCTCGGTCAAGAACGTCCTTGCTGTTGCAACTGGCATCAGTGATGGTATGGGGCTTGGCGACAATGCCCGGGCGGCCCTGATTACTCGTGGTTTGGCAGAAATGATGCGTCTGGGCCGGACCCTGGGAGCACATGAACAAACTCTTACCGGTCTGGCGGGCATGGGTGATCTGGTCCTGACCAGCACCGGCGACCTTTCACGTAATCGCAGGCTCGGCCTGGCCCTGGGGGCTGGTAAATCGGTCGAGGAAGCTGTAACTGAAATCGGTCAAGTGGTGGAGGGTGTCAGTACTGCGGAGGAAGTGTGGAGGCTCGCACAGCGCCACCAGGTGGATATGCCAATTTCTGAGCAAATTTATGGGATCATTCATAAAGGCTGGAATCCAAACCGCAGTCTGCGCGATTTGTTGGCACGTGAGCAAAAACCTGAGCGTTCCTGAAGGTGAAGAATAGCGCTCCTCAAGCGGCTGAAAACTGATCCGCACCCGCCTTGGCGCGATATGTCAACCTGCTCCATTTCGATTGCTGTCAGTCCAGTGTTGCGAAATCCATCTGCCTGAGTGCTTCGTAGAGGGCAATGGCGACGGTGTTGGAGAGGTTGAGACTACGACTGTTGGCCTGCATCGGAATGCGCAGTACCTGGCTACCCCACAGTTTTAGAATCTGATCCGGCAGACCTCGGGTTTCCGGCCCGAACAAAAGACCATCGTTGCTTCGGAATACCGCTTGATGATAGGGCTTTTTACCCTGCGTAGAGAAGGCCCAGATGTTCATGTCTGGATTTTTTTCCAGGAAGAGCGCCCAGTTTGTGTAGCGCTTGACCCTGGCCAGTTCGCTGTAATCCAGGCCGGCTCGGCGCAGTCTGGCATCATCGAGAACAAAGCCCATGGGGTCTATCAGGTGCAGCCGGGCGCCCGTATTTGCACAAAGCCGGATGATATTGCCCGTATTCGGGGGAATTTCAGGCTGGTAAAGGATTATGTTCAACATTAAAATAACCAAACCCAAAGGAGTTAGCAGAAAAAAACCGGGATGAATACCCCCCAGGTTTTTCATGCTAACTCATTTGTACTATTCAGAGTTGAAACGCACTCACAGTTCATCCCCGCTCTGTTCGGTCTTCTGAATTATGATCACCTTGTGACCCTGGTGGGCGTAACCGTAACCATTCTCGTGATCACTGTCAGCCAGATGATGGGCTCCGGCGCAGTCGTCAACATCTTCGCTGTCGCATTCAATTTTAAGCACATATTTATGCATTTCATGCGCTGCGCCGTCTGCAATTCCGTGCAGAGAGGGAGGGTCCAGCTTCTCGCCGTCTATGAAAATCTCCACGCCTTGCGCTGTGCGCAGGATATCTACGGTCTTGCCGTCTTGCGTATAAATTGTTTCTGAATCACCGACTTCCAGGTGATCAATATCCATTTGGTTGATACTGATTTCATCAGTTTCTATATCAATCAGCATTTCATAGCCACCATCGGCCAGGGCCAGGCCGGCGACCAAAATTCCGGACAAGATTTTCAAAGAAGTTTTAATCAGGCGTAAGTTCATCTTTAATTTCATAACAGCTGTTCTCCACGTTATTTTCGATTTGCGACGAAACGAAATCCAGCAACCATGCGGATTCCGGCGTTCCTGTACTAAGACGTTGTCAGCACCTATAAGGTCGCAATCGCAATAACGCATTGAAATACCGTCAATATGTTGTCTTTTTTTGCATCTTTAGGCAGCCAACAGGACATTTGACAGAGTGGATGGAGGGGCGTATCTTCTACCACCGCAGACACAATATCTTGTGTCTTAAAAAAAAATGGCGCACAATAGATTGTGCCGCATAATTAAATAAAACCAAATAATTACACGGAAGATTTAATGAGCAGCGTGCAGGTTGAGGCCATAGGCACTGAATTCAAAGAAATTCCTTTCCAGGACGCGTCACTGGATATATGGGATAAAAAATACCGCCTGAAATCGAAGACCGGCGAAATAATCGACGAAACCATAGATGATACCTATAAACGTGTGGCACGCGCCCTGTCAGACGTTGAACAGGGAGAAGAAAAGCAAAAGCAGTGGTATCAGTCCTTTCTATGGGCACTTCGTCGTGGTGCCATTCCGGCAGGGAGAATAACCTCAAACGCCGGAGCGCAAGACCACAAGCCGGCAACCTCGACCATCAACTGTACCGTCTCTGGTGTGATCAAGGATTCCATGAATGGCATCCTGGAGAAGGTGCATGAAGCGGGTCTGACCCTGAAGGCAGGGTGTGGCATCGGCTATGAGTTCTCAACTCTCCGCCCTAAAGGCGCTTATGTCTCCGGTGCTGGTGCCTATACCTCCGGGCCACTCAGCTTTATGGATATTTATGACAAGATGTGTTTTACCGTGTCATCCGCTGGTGGTCGCAGAGGAGCTCAAATGGCTACCTTTGAGATCGGGCATCCGGATGCCATGGAATTCATACGGGCCAAACGCGAAGACGGGCGTCTGCGGCAGTTCAATTGCTCATTATTGATCACCGATGAGTTTATGAATGCCGTCGCAGCGAACCAGGACTGGCCGTTGGCATTTCCGATAAATGAGCTCGAAGCCAGCGAAGTGGATGTAGATGACGCCGACGTGGTGTTGTGGCGTGAGTGGCCGGATAAAGAAGATTATGTGGTGCGCGAAGATGGTCTGGTCGCATGCCGCATTTACAAGAAAGTCCCGGCCCGCAGGTTGTGGGACATGATCATGTCTTCCAACTACGATTCGCTGAACCCGGATTCATCCTGATCGATCGGATTAACGAAATGAACAATAATTGGTTTTGCGAGAACATTCGCGCTACCAATCCATGTGGTGAACAGCCATTGCCGCCTTATGGCGCATGTCTTTTAGGCTCTGTCAATTTGACTCGCTTTGTAGAGAAACCATTTACGCAGCAGGCTCGGTTCAATTGGATCGAATACCACAAGGTCGTGCGTATATTCACGCGAATGCTGGACAACGTAGTTGAAATAAATGGCCTGCCACTGGGCAAGCAACGCGATGAAATTGCCCGGAAACGCCGTCATGGAATGGGCTTTCTTGGTTTGGGGTCTGCTCTCACCATGTTGGGAATGAAGTACGGCTTATCCGATTCAGCAGAATTTACCGAGAAAGTGGCGCGCGAAATGGCAGTGGCAGGTTGGGAAGAGGCGCTTGAATTGACCAGAGAAAAAGGTGCTGCGCCGATTATGAACGAGAATTTCGAAGTGACCGGAGAGATGCTGCGACAACGTCCTGAAATGCATCAGGATGGCTACCGGATCGGCCAGAAAGTGAAGGGCCGCGTTCTGCATACCAGGTACAGTAAATACATGCAGCAACTTGTACCTTTCGCGCCGGAATTGGTAGAGAAGCTGGTTGAAGAGGGCGCCCGTTTCACACACCATACCTCGATCGCACCAACCGGAACGATCTCACTTTCATTGGCAAATAATGTATCCAATGGAATCGAGCCGAGTTTTGCGCATCATTACAGCCGCAATGTGATTCGGGAAGGCCGTAAGACCAAAGAAAAAGTAGAAGTGTTCAGTTACGAACTTCTGGCGTATCGCGAACTCATTAATTCGCGGGCCATGCCTTACGCCGAAGATGAAGCTGCGAAACTCCCCGATTATTTTATAACGGCCGAAGACATTTCCCCGGTGGAACATGTTGATATTCAGGCTGCGGCGCAGAAATGGATTGACTCCTCAATTTCTAAAACAGCCAATGTGCCGACGGAATTTCCCTTTGAGGACTTCAAGGAAATATACACCTACGCACACCAAAAAGGATTGAAGGGCTGCACCACATTCCGATTCAATCCTGAAGCTTTTCAGGGTGTGTTGGTTAAGGAGGGTGATTTGGCGGCCACCACCTATCGTTTCGTGCTTGAGGATGGCGAAGTAGTTGAAGTGGCAGGTAATGAAGAGATTCAATACGACGGTGAAATACATTCTGCGGCCAATCTCTTCGATGCACTGAAGGAAGGTTATTACGGTAAATTTTGATCGCCCGTCAATAATAAAACCGCCGGCACAGGGAGTAACGGGCCTGGCAGTAAGGTTTAAGGAGAAGGCAGAAACCCAGTGGAAAAGGCATGTTTTTCAGCCGTGAAACAAGGAAGGGTGTACTAAAGGTACACGGACGTAAACAACTATAAGAAATGTTATGGATAAAGTGGCGGCTAGGGAAGTATTGGGTACCGCCAAAATTAACGGAGGTGTTGCGTACAAGGACGTACACCTCTTTTCCTGATTATTGAGTGAAATTTTCTGAACGAATAGATAAAGAACAACGGCAGGATGTAATGGAGCCAATCCTGCATCAGAACGGGGAGTGCCACTGACGTCGCCGATTACAAGGAAGTATCGGCGATGATACTGTGTTGAAGGAACTATAGAGAAATTGATATTCGGGTTTTGTCCGGGGCAACAGACCCCATTGAAATAACCGGCATGGGAACCCGAATCTGCAAGGTTGAATTAAAATGAGCATTAAGATTGAAAGAAAAATTGTTGGGTATGAAGTCGTAAGAAAGGAAGAAGAAGAGGCCGCCAAAGCAAAAGCCAAGAAAGAATCCGGAGATCGGAAGAAGGCGAAAATCATCCGCATGACAGAATGGGTTGCGCGGCCGGAAGGCATGGACGCACTGGAAGGTTCCACCTACAAAATAAAAACTCCACTGGATGATCACGCGATGTATGTCACCATCAACGACATGATTTTGAATCCCGATACCGAGCATGAGCAACGCCGCCCCTTCGAGATTTTTATCAATTCAAAAAACATGGATCACTTCCAATGGATTGTGGCACTCACTCGTCTCATGTCAGCTGTGTTCCGTAAAGGCGGGGACGTCACTTTTCTGGCCGAAGAACTCCAGGCTGTGTTTGATCCCAAGGGCGGTTACTTCAAACCCGGCGGAAAGTACATGCCCTCCATCATTGCTGAGATTGGCGCTGTCATCGAGCATCATCTGCAAAAGATTGGCTTGATGGAGAAAGAGGAGTTGTCTGAACAACAGCAACTTATTCTTGGTCAGAAACGTGCAGAAGCAGAAGCGTTGGCCGAGGCGAAAACAGAGGCTGAATCTGCTGCTGACAGCACCTATCCGGCATCTGCAACTCTGTGTAACAAGTGTCATACCAAGGCGGTCATCAATATGGATAACTGCGCCACTTGTCTTAGCTGCGGCTACTCCAAATGCGGCTGAGGACTCGTCAGATCCGCGATTACGGCGTTGCTGCAACTTGTCTGCGCGTGCTCATTGACTGACGTCAACTGCGCTGCTCGAAAGCTGCGCGCCTTGTACTCACGAATCTGACGAGCCCTCAGCATTTCCCTGTTGTTCTGAGCTGATCAGATCCGCGATTACGGCGTTGCTGCAACTTGTCTGCGCGTGCTCATTGACTGACGTCAAAGCGCTGCTCGAAAGCTGCGCGCCTTGTACTCACGAATCTGACGAGCCCTCAGCATTTCTGGCCAAAATCGGACTGATCCAATTGTGATTGAACGGGGGCTGGTTTTGTCAGATGTGTTTGGAAGCGGTTTTTCTTCTCTTTCCAGCCACTTTGTGACAGATTAAATGGGCGATGGACGGTCTGCCAACAGTACTGCTGCATTTCTTATGGGTGATTCCACTCGTGTTCCTGATTGCTTATATTGGGTCGCCACGGTTCAGGGGGACGGCCGGTGAGTCGCAGGTCAGGCGAATGCTTGCGGCGATGCTGCAACCGAACCAGCACACGGTATTCAATGATCAGACAATTCCTGCCGGTGGTGGAACCATACATATCGATCACATGGTGGTTTCCCAATTCGGTATCTTCGTCATCGAGACAGTCGATCGTAGAGGAATCATTTCCGGCGCGGAGCATCAGGACAGGTGGAAGCAATATCGATTGGGACGATTCACGCGTTTTGACAACCCCCTGGAACAGAACTATTTAGCAATAAAGGCACTGGGCAATTGTTGGATTTACCTGCTTCCTACTTTCATTCCATGGTGGTTCTTACCGGTCTGCGTGGATTCAAAAAGGCAATAGCTGAAAACGTAGTTCCCATTGAAAAACTCATACCGCTAATCAGGAAACGCAACAAGAAGCT
>PVMS01061463.1_pt1 | contig 17225 bp, 19 predicted proteins | sample 1853461 | NCBI WGS metagenome assembly PVMS01 (sample SAMN08582032, study PRJNA380276) | Marine sediment metagenome, whole genome shotgun sequencing project. | isolation source: ocean sediment barecode stripped | collected 2017 | reverse complement strand
TAAAGGAAATTGCAATTAAATACATTGATTTTCTTGAAAAAGATGATATGGATAATTTGCTGAAATTATTTAGTGAAAAAGGTATAGTGGATTCTCCTGTTTATGGGATATTAAATGCGAAAGAATTTTATACTGAATTGAGTAATGATACGCTGCTCACTGAATTAAATCTAAATGGAATATTTGAAGAAAATGACTTGAATAAAATTGCATTATATTTTAATTTCAAATGGACATTGATCAACAACAAACAAGTTGATTTTGATGTAGTGGATATCATAGAATTCAATGAATCAAATAAAATATCCAGCCTCAAAATTATTTATGACACAGTAAAAATCCATGAAGCTGTTAAGGAATTGAGAATCTAAAGTCCTTGTGCTAATTTGAATTTGTATAAAAAGAAAACTTGAATAACATTAGAGATTGGAATGTTTTATTTTGCTAACAAAAGGAAGTGAATTTAAAACATAATATAATCAAAAAAAATAGTTTAATTTGATAAAATTGTACCAATGAAAAATATAAATATTGCTTTAAGTATTTTATTGACAATCTTTTTGTTAGAATTTTCTTATGCACAGGACTGGGCTAATTTAGAGCGATTTCAAAAAGAAAATTCGGCGTTGCCAATGCCTAATGCTGAAGAACATCGTGTTGTATTTATGGGTAATTCAATTACCGATAGTTGGTTAACAATGCGCCCTGAATTTTTTGCCGGAAAACCTTATGTAAACAGGTGTATCAGTGGACAAACGACCCCTCAAATGTTATTGCGATTCAGGCAGGACGTTATTGAACTAAATCCATCAGTGGTCGTTATTCTGGCGGGAATCAATGATATTGCTCAGAATACAGGCCTTTCTACTATTAAAATGATTTCAGATAACATTATCTCAATGGCTGAACTGGCAGAAGCCAATAATATAACGGTAGTGCTTTGTTCTGTACTTCCTGCTTTTGATTTTCCCTGGAGAAAAGGGCTTGAACCTGCAGAAAAGGTCATAAAATTGAACGCGGTTTTAAAATCGTATGCTAAAAAATATGAGATTACATATATAGATTATTTTTCTGCCATGGTAAACGAGGTTCATGGCTTGAAAGATGATTTAGGAAATGATGGTATACATCCAAATGCTACAGGGTATTCTATAATGGAATCAATTTTTGAACAGGCAATATCCAACGTTTTAGATAATATATAAACTCTTAAACAGAAACATTCGTAATCACAACTTGTGGAATCATAACTATTAAAGCTCAACTATTCATCTCATGAAAAATATTCAAATCATCTCTTTTATAATAACTTCAATATTGTTATTATCCTGCAATCCGGCAGTAAAAAAACACGAAGAAAATAAATTTAGCGGATTATGGAAACTTCATATTATTGAACAAAAAGATTCAATATCCGGATCTTGGAATGAATATAGAAACGGATTACAAGGATACATTCTATATGATGATAAAGATAATATGGCCATTCATTTAACATCAAAAGGGTATCAAAATACCGATATTGTTTTTCATGATCTTATAGATACAGTGTCTGTTGAAGAACTTAAACACAGAACACAGTCTTACGTTTATTTTGCAAAGTATACTGTACTTGAAGATGAAAATATTGTTGAACATGCCCGAATCTCACATTCAAATCCAAATTTATGGAACATCAAAGTGAAACGATGGTACGAATTCAAAGGAGATACTTTGATACTCACCACGGTAGAGAATGAGAATTCCCCGTTGCGCGTAAAATGGTTTAAATATTAATGAGTAAAAAGCCTAAATTCAAACTCAGCTGATTTGATATATTAGTATATTATATAACCCGTTGTGCATTTTGATAAAATTTCGTCAATTCGAGTGAATTTTATATCTGATAAGAGATAAAATTAGTATCGAGAATAGAAATTTTATTTAAAGAAATAGTTCTCGATACAATTTTTTATCAAAAATCACTCGAACTGACGTTGAATTCAAAATGCACAACGGGTTTACAATAATTTCTAATTACAAATTTAAATTTTGTAAAATATTAATGAAATATCTTATATATTATAGGGTTTCACTATTTTTGCTGCAAATTATTTTTCATATGATAAAATTGAATGTACAGGATGAAACTTCACGTTTGAGAGCTGTAGTATTGGGAATAGCCATAAGCAATGGCCCGGTACCTGAAATTGAAGATGCATACGATCCTAAATCAATTGAACACATAAAATCAGGGACATATCCATTGGAAGATGATATGATTGCTGAGATGGATGCATTGAACAAAGTTTTTGAAAAATATGATGTGGAAGTGTACAGACCTCATCTTATTGAAAATTACAATCAAATATTTTCCAGAGATATAGCCTTTGTAGTTGAAGACATATTGATAAAATCAAATATTTTACCGGATCGGGAAAAGGAAATTGAAGCTATTCAATATATACTGGATGGAATTGATCCGGATAAAATTGTTACTACATCTGCTGACATTCATTTTGAGGGAGGCGATGTGATGCTTTGGAAGGATTATATCTTTATAGGTACTTATAAAGGACATAACTACAAAGATGTGATTACTGCACGTACCAATATGTTAGGTGTGAAGTTTATGAAAGACCTGTTCCCAAATAGAATTGTTAAAGAGTTTGATTTGGTAAAATCCAATACAATAGCCAAAGAGAATGCCTTGCATCTGGATTGTTGTTTTAAACCGGTTGGAGAAAACAAAGCAATTATTTGTAAAGAAGGATTTTATAAAGAAGAAGATTATAATTATCTGGTAAATTTATTTGGAATGGAGAATCTGTTTCATATTACTGCAGATGAAATGTATCAAATGTTCTCAAATGTATTTTCAATTTCTCCGGAAGTTATCGTTTCAGAAAAAAACTTTACGCGATTGAATACGTGGTTACGATCACAAGGATTTATTGTTGAAGAAATTCCTTATGCCGAAATTGGTAAGCAACAAGGATTGTTAAGATGTTCAACAATGCCTTTGATAAGAGATTAATCGCAAAGAATTCCTCGAGGCTATGCCTCGGGCCTGCCAGCCACCTTTAGGCAGGGTTTCCGTTGAAATTGTCATTGACTTGTATAGTGTCAGCAAAAAGTGAACTTTTTAAGGGTTAAATCTAAGAGATAGATTTAATATATTTATAAACCTTTAAAAGTAAAAAGAGCCAATATTTAACAAAAGTACTGATGTAAAATGGAACTTTTTATTGAAAAAATTCAAACTCAAATAATTTCTTATTCCATAAACAATTAAAATGAAGTTTTTTAATTAATTTTGGATTATCTGTACGTTATATGATGTAGCTTTCAGGAAGAAAAATAATTTATAATGGAAAATTTTTTATTGTTGGCGGTTTTCGGTATTGGCATGGCTCATTTAGAAGGTGTAACAGTGGTTTATCTGCGTAAAGCACTTGGTTTTTTTGATGCACAATCTAACACAGAAATACTCAAAGAAATTCCTAAACGCACTATATTAATTGAGAAAACCAGGGAAGCAGCCACAATATTGATGCTTGTAATCGTAGCTCTATTGGTTGGAAAAGGATGGCTTGACACTGTGATTGCCTTTCTTTGGACGTTTGCATATTGGGACCTATTTTATTATCTGTCCCTTTATTTATTGATTAAATGGCCATCTAAACTTAGTACGATGGACGTGTTGTTCCTGATACCTCGTCCTTGGATTGCACCGGTCTGGATTCCGATTGGGATTTCATCAATCACTATCATAACTATTGCAATTCTTATGCTGGCATCAATTTTATAAGAAAGGAAGGAAATCAAGAAATTCTTTATTACTTTAATGAAAGTTTGATTAATTAATATTTACAACTGATAAAGTCTTCGCAAACAAAAAAATTAAAACCAAGATCAAACACATTACAAGAATTTTCCTATAGGGGCTTTCAAAAGTAGATTTTAAATCACCCGTTATTTTAGAATATAAACTCATAAGAACATATTTTGAGGTAAATCAATATTTTATAATCACTTTAAATGAAATAAGAAAATTGTATCAATTAAACACATAATTATTAAACTGAATAACCAAACATACAACAAATGATCGTAAAATGCAAAATATTTATGAAAAAACGCATTTTATAGTATAAATAATGTCATTTATATTAGATATCAAACATATTGATTTTTAAAAATTAATATAGAAAAAATGTAATAAAATAGAAATTTTATAGCTATTGGAATTCTCTAAATTGTCAATAGTTATGACGTGAAAGGACCCTGTCCAGGACTAATTTTGAGTAAGAACTCCTTTCTATAACACGCTTTTATGCATCTTTATTGCAATTATTTTTCTCTTAAAGAAATAATGATCTCTCTGGTACGCTCTATTCTTTCCTTCAATCTTTTTCTATACCACCAGGCCCGCCCAATAAAATGTTCAGATGGTTTTTCCAATTCATTTTCCAACTCAAATAAATATTTTTCATTCAATGCCAGATATTCATGAAGCGTTTCATCGTTGTGAAATCCTTTATTATTTATTGAAATATATATAGGAGTTGTGTGAGCCACCTGACTCGCACCTGCATAACATCTCGCAGCAATCCATATTCCTTTTTCAATATTGAAATCAAATTTTAAGGACAGATGTTCAATATTTTGATTCAAATCTCCCGGGCTAATTTCTTGGATGACTTTTCCATGAGCTATAATTTCCAGTTTAGATAATGGAACTTGTTGCTGATTGCCAAAAGCCTCAGCACTGATAGATACCGTTCCTTTTTTTCCCAAATTGATCTCATCTCCTGGTAATTGATCATTTACCTTTAAAAGTAGCATTGGTCCGGAAGAAACAAATGTATGTCCGGAAACCAAATTCTCTTTCCATGATTTATAATTAAATTTCCCATCAACATGCGTGTAAAATCGGACATTACCTATTCTGGCATTCCATGCAGGTGCATCAATTCCAAATCTTTCCCCGTTTCCACACCACGGAAAATCTGATCCCGCCGTTGCTGTTAATTTATATCCCAAATCAAGATAATGATAGTAGTTTTGTGTTAACAAAGGTCCTCCGTTTACACAAAATTGTAATAATTCCAGAAAATCTACTTTATCATCTAATACATCCATTGTCATACCCCGGGAACCATTAAAAGACATTCCTTGATGCGCATATCCGGTAAGCCCGTTTAATTCATGAATCTTATCGAAGTAACTGTCATAGTAATAATAATCACTTGTATTTCTGTAAAAATCATCGGCCACTATTGCAATGGTATGTCCAATTTCGTGAGTGCGAGGCTCTTCCTGACCTGCTGTCAACAAACTTTCATTTTCTTTATATACCCCATTTTCACCAAAAGAATATTGAGCAAAATAGGTCCTCCAGATATCTCCCATTTGAAGCATTACGCCGACGTTCAATCCTTCTGCCTGAATCCATTTTAGAATCAGTGGGTTTTCTCTTGGTGAACGCCTGATATGGATGTGATCATCAGCCGAAAACCAACCCTTTTCAGCCATATTTACCCATCGTTTCAATTCAAATTTCAATAACTGGTCCTTGCCTTCCTTAAGCTCAACTATATTGGTTTGATCAACATATTCAAATCCTTTTGAAAGCTGAATCTTGTATTTTCCACTTTTCAATTCGATACTAAAAGCTTTGTCCACATAAAAAGAGCTATCAGGCTGATAGCTATACCTTTCTGCCCTGTCACCTCTGCCATACATTATTGAAATTACTTCTTTAGGAAGTGCCGTGACATTTCCATTGGAGTCCGTTATTCTTACTCTGACCGGAGTTGGATTTTCACTATTCTCTTCTGTAATTTTCACTTTAAGGAAATATTTTTGTTCTTGACTCTTTACTGTCCAAACAGCTAAAAAAAGGAATACGATTGCTATAGAAAAGTGCTTTGAAATGACCATATATATGTTGTTTAAAAACTTAAATATAACTATTAAAATTAACAATTACCACCTATACAGTCTGTTATTCAACGCATTAGGTTAGGCGGACTCAAAAATTAAATATAAATGCTCTTGTTAATTAAGAATGTTAGTTTACTAAATAATTTCAATCAACTTCATCAATTGCCAACACTCAAAGTTTTACATCAGAATGTGGAGTTTTAGTATATGATGACAAGAATTCAAGATATATTAATTGAGTTTTTAATTGCTTTACAAATAAATGCCGTGATGAAAAGAAGTAGTATAGAATTATCGGATTTCCAATTAAATTACTATATTTATAAGCTAACTAACTAATAAAATTTAAAAATTCAGGAGATATTTATACCGTATTCAGGGTATGAACTTTACTAATTTTTGTGGTGGTTGTTGAATCTGAAATGTGCGATTTGAATTGTTCAGTTCATAAGTATGAATTTATTTTCAAAATCTTTCCGATTCAGACAACAATTGCATTTTTTTGCAGTAGTTAATTGTAAAAAAAGTTATAAATACGAATACTAACTAAACTCAAATATAAATGAAAAATTTACTATTATTTACATTGGCGCTTGTAATCAGCGCATCACTTTACGGTCAAAGAAACGACAAATCAGATTATTGGAATACCTGGGAATACACTCCAAAAGAAGGTATGCAGCAAAAATTTATGGAAGCTGCTGCTAAAAAAACCGCCATGTTCAATACCACTCCCGAAACAGCTATTATCACTTATAAAGTGGTCACAGGATCAAATAGCGGGATGTTTGTGAGGGTTGAATCAGATAAATCCCCGGCTTCTTATGACTTAGACAGAACTGCTGAGGGTAAGTATTGGAATGAAAATGTTGCTAAGTATATTGCTAAAAATGGGGGGCAAGTAAGATGGCAAAAACTAAGCAACGGTTCGTATAATTACGATCCGGAAAATTCTTCACCTGCTAAATATGTGGAAAGAACTTTTTATAATGTAAAGGCAGATAAAATTTTACATTTTAGAAGATTTATGGTTAGGTTGTCCAAAGTTGCTGAAAAAAGAGGCTGGAAAGCATCAAGATCATTATACAGATTGATTAGTGGCGGAAATCGCAATCAGTTTGTTATGGCAGTAACTTTTAACACCTATAAACGAGCTGATGAAACCAAAAATGAAAACACTTTCGAAGAAGATTATAATAAATTATTTGGGTGGGGTTCTTTAGATGAAGATTCTCAGAATTTTGATGCTTCCCTGGAATATTGGGGAGAACAGAGAGAAACATTGGAACTAGTTCCGGAAATGTCAACAGGATTGATGAATTAAATCATAAATAACAAGTTTTGAACCCCACGAAAAAGTGGGGTTTTTTGGTATTGGCATGGCTCATTTAGAAGGAGTGACAGATGTTAATCTTCGTAAAGCACTTGGTTTCTTCGATGAAATATTTAACAGAGAATTACTTAATGCTTTATTATTATTGAGAAAACAAGGGAAGTAGCCACAATTTTGATGCCTGTTACCTTAGCTCTTTTAGTTGGCAAAACATGGATTGACATGGTGATTGTCTTTCTTTGGACGTTTGCATTTTGGGACCTGTTTTACTATCTGTCCCTTTAGTTATTGATTAAATTGCCATCGAATTTTACAACCATCGATGCACTGTTTTTGATACCGCGCTCTTGGATTGCATTTGTTTTAGTTTCAATTGGGATATCATCAGTTAAAATCATAATGATTTCTGTACTTTTGCTGACTTCTATTTTATAAGAAAGCATGAAATCAAAGGATAGCATAGCTAAATAACCTGGTAATTATCAGGGGAAAATGACTAATTTCAATACTTTTTAGACCGCTATTTTGTTGTATAAAAAAAACTACCCGTGAGTAAGTGGTTTGGAATTTTGTTAATTAATGATGAATTGATTTAACAAATTTTTGTTATTTTTTAGTTTGAAACTCTTTATTAAAAGGCACGAACGATGTACTTACAGAAGTCCTTCTTTCATCATCCCAAAAAACATTTCTATACAACCACCCTCCCGGAACTCTAAATATCGAGGTATAATCATTAATTAGTTGGTTCTCATGCAATTCCATATTGTAAATATCTATTTTTGGCATAACATATAATTTTACTATTCGTTCTAAATATTCAATTTAACTTAAATTAAAAGGGTTTTACATTTTTTACCCAGAAGACAACAATTATTTGATGAATTAATTCAACATCCAAACGCTTATTTTTGCCGGAATAATAACTCTAGCAAAACAATTAATTTTAATCTGCTGAATTTAAATTGGGATCACTTTCTTATTTTATTCAAATAAAACACCACTCCAATCTCTGGGGCATAATCTGTTGCTTTAGGACTAAATCCCAGAGCGTTATTCACTCTTATGAACATCCATTCGTTAAGGTGGAACTGCAAATCATTAATTAATTCCCATTCTTCCTGAGTTCCTTCCACCCCTACATAAAAACGGAACCAGCTGTTAACTTTCTTAAGGTATTCCAATGCCATTTCCTCAAGCTCAAATTTATCCTCCGAGCCATCTTATTCAGCGGCTATACGAAAAGTAAGGGTCCCAAAATTAAATCCTTTAACAACGCCACTACCTAATTTAAATTCCCAATCTCCGGTACCGGTTAATGGCTTATCCGGTGTTAGGGGAAGTACAGTTTCAAAATACGAAAAGTATTCAGGTTTTTTTTGCTGTTTCCAAATTATACCGCCAGCGTATTTGTCCTTCCACATCTCCCAAACCACTTTCTTTTATGGTTAACGGCATATCAGATAAATCATTATCGGCCTTTTCTAATGTACCACTAATTATTGCCGCTTCAATTTCAATACTGACCCATTTTGAGATGCCATATCCAATATACAAAAGACCTTCATTAGCTGTATATTTGCTATAGTATTCTGTTGTTGAACCAAAGCCAAATTCTGATGGCTCGTATTCAAAATCCTTATCGTGATAATATTCAAAGAATGGATAGACTATGAAATCTCCTTTTTCAATATACGTACCAAACATAGAAGTGGGTATTCCTGGGCCCCTATCTCGAAGAAACTCGTTTTCATTTTGAGAATATAATGAAATACCGCAAGATAACAGCGTAACAAAGAGAACTAAAGACAGCCTGTTTCGCAACATATAATTAATTTTTACTGGTTATTGTAACCAGTTGATAATCATAAAGGTAGTGTATTTATTGGGGAATTCCAAGATTGCTAACACAAATATATCTTAAATAGATGGATGTGAGCTAAGCAATATTTTTTGCAATTCAGAGAACTTTTAGGTCCGGTTTTTATTGAGCGCCGTGTTAGAAAGCAAATTTAACTGTTCAAGTACTTTCATTTTTAATAGATTTCAAAGAGTCTACAAAACCTTGTACGAATCTGTTGTTAATCTTTTTTGTGGATAAATGTGTTAACAACTCCATAGCCTCTGAATATTAATTAGTTATCTTTTTAATTACTTTTGAATTCTAATAGGAGTTAAATTTTAGTAAGAAATTATTAAACCCCAAAAAAAAGGATTGCTGATTGTAGTGGTCCTTTTTTATTTACTTAGAATAAGCAATATCCCTTTCTTTATTGGTTTTTGATTAATTTGAGCATGTTTCAAACAATGCTGATTTGTGTTCTTATTTAGAATAGTTTTAAATTACTTGATATCCAATTAGTTAGGACATTATTATCTAAATTTATATAACTAAATTTTAATTATTTATCTTATGAAAACACAACTAAAAAGAAATCGGATAATAAGGAATTTCATTCTGTTACTATCTTTTTCATTCATTCTCAATTCTTGTTGTACAAAACAAGAGCAGGCTTCAAACGATGAAATCGAACAAACCATTCTTGCCCTTGAGCGGCAGGCACTGAATAATTGGTCAAAAGGTGATCCAATAGGTTTTTCTAAAAACTTTGCAGTTGATGCCACATACTTTGATGATATCGGTGCTCAAATGAGGATCGACAGTATTGAAGAAGTAAAAAACTACTTCGCATCACTTGATGGACAAATTCCTGCACATAAATATGAGTTGGTAATACCTAAAGTACAAGTGTATGGTGACATTGCAATCCTTACATTACAATATCATGCAATGAGTCTTGACAATGAGCCAGGGCCTCCATGGAAGGCAACATCGGTGTATCGATTGACAGATGGTGATTGGAAAGTAGTACATGCAAACTGGTCTCTTGTGAAAGACCAATGATATCATAGTTCTGTTCAATAATCAAAATAAAATGAACGGTCCAGAAGACCTGTTTAACAGGAATAGTATCCTTATTGAATAAGTAGAATTTTAATTACATCACTTAAAAAATAAAGTCCTAAATTGTAGATATAATTAATAACTAAAATTTAATTATCATGTTTATAATAGACAATTATCTTTTGGCAGTTATTTTCTGCGTTATCACCATGTTATGCTGGGGGTCATGGGCCAATACTCAAAAATTAGCCTCTAAAAGTTGGAGGTTTCCGTTGTTTTATTGGGATTATACCCTTGGAGTAATGTTATTATCCCTGATCTTTGGGTTAACACTGGGAAGTACTGGTGACAGCGGTCAGGCTTTTATACCCAATCTTTTGGACGCCTCATTAAATGCACTGTTTTATGCCATTTTGGGTGGCTTTATTTTTAATATAGCCAATTTGCTGCTTGTGGCTGCTATTGATATTGCCGGAATGGCAATCGCTTTTCCTATTGGAATTGGAATAGCGCTGGTATTGGGAGTAATTGTGAATTATATTGCTTATCCTGTTGGAGATCCTCTTGTACTCTTTATCGGCGTTGTTTTAGTGACCATTGCAATTGTATTTGATGCGTTGGCATATAAGAGAATATCAAAGGGAGCTACATCAACAAAAGGAATTTTAATATCATTGGCAGCGGGGATATTAATGGGCTTCTTTTATAGATTTGTCGCGGCATCAATGTCGACAGATTACAATAATCCAACAGAAGGCCTGTTAACACCTTACACAGCGGTTTTTGTGTTTTCATTAGGTATATTTATTTCAAATTTCTTATTCAATTCCTATTTTATGTACCGGCCATTTAAAGGTGAAAAAGTATCATACAAAGATTATTTTATAAAAGGGACCCCAAAACTGCATATAGTTGGAATTATGGGTGGTGTGATATGGTGTATTGGGATGCTTTTCAATATGATAGCTGCAGGTGAAGCGGGATTTGCAATTTCTTATGGATTGGGACAGGGAGCAACGATGATAGCGGCAATCTGGGGTATTTTTATTTGGAAGGAATTTAAGGGTGCTCCTAAAGGTACCAATACCTTGATCGGATTGATGTTTATACTATTTATTGCAGGTTTATCATTAATCATAATGGCAAAAACCATCTAAAAATTTGATATGGCTAAAGTTGTTGTAATTGGAAGTAGCAATACAGATATGGTGGTGAGTTCACCAAAAATGCCTGCACCGGGGGAAACTGTAATGGGAAATGAATTTGATATTATCCCCGGAGGAAAAGGAGCCAACCAGGCAGTTGCAGCTGCAAGAGCAAATGGTAATGTATCGTTTATAGCTAAAGTTGGAGATGATGATTTTGGCAGAAACGCAATTGCAGGTTATAAAGCTGATAAAATAAATACAGATCATATTTTTACTGACCCTTTGAATCCAACGGGAATAGCATTAATTATTGTTGAAGAAAAAACCGGACAAAATTCAATTGTCGTAGCCAGTGGAGCAAACAGCAATCTCCAGATAGAGGAAATTAAAAAAATTAAAGAGGTGATCATTTCATCAGATATTGTTTTGATTCAGTTGGAAATTCCTTTAGATGTTGTCACTTATGCATTGAAAATTTGTAAGGAGCATGGAGTAAAAACTATTTTGAATCCCGCTCCGGCTATTCAATTGAGTGATGCTGTTTTGAATTTAGTAGATATCATTACTCCGAATGAATCTGAAATACAAATACTAACAGGTATTAATCCAATCGGAATAAAAAATATAAAAAAGGCAGCATCCAGATTATTGGAAAAAGTGAACGATGCGGTTATCGTTACACTTGGAGATAAAGGTGTTTATTTTGTATCAAAGAATGGTGAAAATGGCTTCGTGCCGACTAGCAAAGTAAATGCAGTCGACACAACCGCAGCAGGAGACGTGTTCAATGGCTATCTTGCAACAGCAATAGCAGAGGGGAAAAATTATATGGATTCCATTTCATTGGCCAACAAAGCAGCAGCAATCTCCGTCACAATAAAGGGCGCTCAACCGTCAATTCCCAAAATTGAAGATATTAAATGATATGAATAAAATAGTTTTATTGAGTTTTGTTTCAATATTTATGATGTCCTTTATGGCATGTAAGCAAAAGGAACCGAGTAATATCAATACAATGAAAAAAACACCTGTTATTTTCGATACCGATACAAATAATGAATTGGATGACCAGCATGCTTTGGCTTATCTTTTATTTAACAGTAATTCGTTCGATGTAAAAGCTGTAACAGTGAATGCGACAAGAAAGGGTGGTACTATTGATAGTCATTTTAATGAAGCGAAAAGGGTTATGAAACTTTGTAATTCCATTGATAAAATACCTTTATTGAAAGGAGCAAACGGTTCCTTTCAGGAAATTGAGAATACATTGAATCAAGAAAATTTTGATGGATTCGAGGCAGTCAATTTTATAATCAATGAAGCTAAAAAATATAAAAATAAGAAATTGGTCATCATTGCTGTTGGTAAATTGACAAACATTGCTTTAGCGCTAAAAAAATGCCCTGAAATTGCACGGAATATACGATTGGTCTGGTTAGGAGGAAATTATCCTGAAAAGGGTGAGTATAATTTGGAAAATGATATTCCATCAATGAATTATTTGCTTAAGACCACGATAGATTTGGAAATGGTAACAGTTCGTTATGGCAAGCCTTCCGGAACAGATGCGGTTAAAGTAACCCAGGAAGATATAAATAAATATATGCCGGGATTGGGACCAAAAATTGAAAAGCCTGTAATTGGAAGGCACGGAGGAGAATTTGATACTTTTGGAGATTATTCGGTAAGCCTTTTCACTCATATCGATTATTATGGAGATCCACCTTCAAGAGCATTATTTGATATGGCTGCAGTGGCAATTGTTAAAAATCAGCAATGGGCTGAAATTTCAGAAATTCCATGCCCGATAATGGTTGATGAACAATGGATTGAGCAACCAAATAACAGTCGTAAGATTGGGATATGGGAAAATTTCAAAAAGGAACTGATAATTGAAGATTTTTACACCAGTTTAAATACCCATTAGAATAAATATAAATAAAAAATATAAAAATGAAACATATACTGAAATACCGATATCAAATTGTGATTGTCACAATATTATTTATAATGCTCACTTCCTGCAAAAAAGAGAAAAGCAAGCAGGAAGAGCAGCAACAAAATAAGCTGGTTGATCCTGAGTTAGTGTACAATTCCTATACATTCAAATCCGGTGATAAGACTAACTCACGTTCAGCAGATTTGGATAAGTTGTATGGGTTTTGGTTGGGTCAGTGCATTGCAAACTGGACAGGTTTGGTTACTGAAATGGATAAAATCGGAAATATTGGCGAAATAAAAACAGGTGATTTCTATACCAGAGAAGATTGGGGTAAACCCGACCACCCAAGTATTTGGGGAGAATTTCCAAGTGAAATATCTGACACCATTGATTTCGTTTTCAGGGGAGAAGACGAGGTCTGGGGAGCCGATGATGATACCGATATTGAATATATGTATCAGCATCTGTTATATACACATGGAACGAGTGTTTTAACGGGAGAACAAATTCAAGAAGGCTGGCTCAAACATATTAAACACGAAGAAGAGAATTTTTTATGGGTGTCAAATCAGAAAGCTTTAGATATGATGATCGATGGGTTTGTACCACCTGCAACCAGTGATCCTGAAATTACTTCTGATAGTATTTACAACAATTATTATGAAATGATCGATGCACAATTGACTACGGAAATATTTGGATTTTTTGCTCCTGCCAGACCCGATATTGCGTTGGAAATGGCAAGCCTTCCCATACGTACAACAGCGCGAAAAAATGCGGAGTGGATATCGGAATTTTACGTGATCATGTATTCACTGGCATCACATGTAGATACAAATCTTTCAAAAAAAGAACAAATTCTATGGATGGCTTCCAATGCACGAAAACGCCTTCCTGACGATTCTTATGTTGCAAAAATGTTCGATTTTGTAAAAAACCGATATGAAGAAAAAATTCCTTGGGAACAAACACGAGATGAAGTTTACGTACGCTATCAGGTAAATCAGGAAGATGGATACAATATGACCTCTAAAGATATTTACTGTAACGGTTGCTTCGTTGGAGGAATCAATTTTGCTTCTAGTCTGGTAAGTTTGTTTTATGGTGAGGGCGATTTCATTGAAACTATTAAAATTGGTGTACTTGCAGGTTGGGATGCAGACAATCCTACGGCTACATGGGGCGGATTGTTAGGTTTTATGTATGGAAAAGAAGGTGTTGAAACAGCTTTTGGAAGAACATTCTCTGAAAAATTCAACATTCTCAGAACAAGACAAAACTTCCCAAACAATGGCATGGATGATTTCAACAGCATGGCAAAAAAAGGAGTTTTCATTGTGGATCGGGTGGTACAGGAAAAAATGGGAGGTGGAGTTGACCTTGAAAAAGATGTTTGGTATATACCTGATACTGAACTAAATATCAGCGCCGGTAAATAATGATCAATCTATTGGAAGACAAGAATTTTGGATAATATTTGTTTTAATTTTGCAACGGAGATGTAATAAAATACAAACTTGAAACCTACCTTTTGAATCCTGCATTTGCAATCTTAATTTTCAAGAATTTTCCTCGCTTATTTAGCTGATAAATTATTGAATCGATTAATAAAGTTATGTAACAAAAGTTACATAACTTTATTATAGACTATCCTATATTTGAATGGTTAATTACTTCATACATTAACCAATATTTTGATTTTTTTTATTAATTGTGGGGATTATTAAACTGAATCACAAATCGCAAGAAATTAAACTCCTTTATTTTTAATATTGGAGTTTTTTTATATTAAGTAATTGTGCGAGAAGTTTAATCGCAAATAATTCCTCGAGGATTTGCCTCGGGCCTGCCTGTCCGGTTTATCAAGCCTTAGGCATGGTAGGCAGGGGTGATGAAATAGATCCTTCGTGGAACCTGTCTTGAGCACTTCGAATTCCTCAGTACAGGCTTCGTCGAAAGGCTCAGGATGACAAATCATAATAAAATCTTCATCACCTCAATTGTCCCCTTGGCTGCTGAGCCTTTCGGCCGTCACTTCGAGCCCTTCGATAAACTCAGGATAAACTTAGTCGAGAAGTCAAGACAGGCTAAAGTGAAACGATGTAAAAATCTTAGGACAATCCTTCAGATGTAATTTTTTAGTAATCAATTCTAATTAGAGTTCTTTAGCCAATGTTAGTGTTTTTCACCAACAATAGTTATAATAATATTTTCACTGAAGATACCGAGCGAAGCTCATTAGGGTGTTCATGAATAGAGCTTCATTTGTATCATCCTGAGATAGGTTGACTCTTTTAATAGTAAAAAGTCAGCTAAAAACAATGTATGTCATTGTAAACAGCCCCCCCTCTAAATCATACACGAAAGGTACATACAAGGCACACACTTAGTAAACACCTTGTACATCAACAGTACTATGAGTGTACTTTCATCATACTAAAAATAAAAATCAGTATATTTATTCGCCAAAATATTTCATATCAGGCTCGATATATTTTGTTTTTTTTGAATGCATATTGAGCATGAATAAAAATTATAAAGAATTAATTTTATGGACTATCTGAATTTAGCAAGAGTACTTCATATACTCGCCATTGTATTATGGATTGGAGGAGTTGCAATGGTTACTACGGTAATTTTACCTGCAATAAAAAAAATGAAATCGAAAGAAGAACAGATAGAAACCTTTGAAAAAATAGAAGGAAGATTTGCACTGCAGGCTAAAATTACCACATTGATTACCGGCTTGTCGGGGTTTTATATGATTTATACCCTTGATGCCTGGGACAGATATTTAGATTTTAAGTTTTGGTGGATACATGCCATGACATTAGTATGGGTAATTTTTACGGTGGTACTTTATATACTGGAACCATTTGTATTGAAAAAACTATTTAAAAAAATACGCATTGCAAAACCCTGAAAAGACGTTTATTTTTATCCAGCGATTTCATTGGATCCTATTGATTTTAAGTTTGATAACAACAGCCGGTGCAGTTGCCGGAAGTCATGGTTGGTTCTTTTTTTAGGCTGTTAATCAGTTATTTAGAATCAATATAGATTTAATTATTCTCTTTTTTATCATTATTTTAATCCGTAATTTTAAGTGCTTATTTTAAGATTTTGTGTTTGAAGCTGACTAAATCAGATTAATTTATCTTGGGGTTATTGAGGTCTGATATAGCTATTTAGGGATGTAATCTTATAATCTTATCACTATTTTATGTACGTTGAATTCAAATTGTAAACAATGAATGACAATAACGAAAAAATCAATCAACTTCTTCTAAAAATTGAGTCTTTATTAAAAAAACAAGATTTTTTTTCCTACGAAATTAATGTGTTGAAAAAGGAAGTCGAACAACTCAAAATGTCAGAAGAAATACCGAAGGCTGAAAAGGAACTTGCCGAAAAGGAAACGAGTACAGAGAAAATTGAAACATCTGAAATTACTACTAAAGTTGAGCCACCCGCTCAACTTGAAATTAATATTCCCCAAGCTAAACCAAAATTATTTAAGAAAAAAGAAAGTGGATTTAAACGGGATATAGAAAAATTCATTGGTGAAAATCTCATTAATAAAATTGGGATAGCGGTAACAGTTATTGGGGTATCGATAGGAGCAAAATATGCCATTGACAACGAACTGATAAGTCCGTTAACGAGGATTATTTTAGGCTACCTGGTTGGATTTGGCTTATTGGGCTTTGCGGTAAGATTGAAAAAGAATTACGACAATTTCAGTGCTGTACTATTAAGTGGTTCTGTAGCCATATTGTATTTTATAACCTACGCAGCATTTACGTTTTACAGCTTGTTTTCAGATATCTTTGCTTTTGTCTTGATGGTTATCATTACGGCTTTTACCGTATTATCTGCGCTTAATTACAATAAGGCTACAGAACCACTTAATAGTACAGCACTGAAATTGTCGTAATTCTTTTTCAATCTTACCGCAAAGCCCAAGCT